>Ga0066826_10001506_pt1 | contig 11866 bp, 10 predicted proteins | sample ETNtaG_12_FD_65496 | JGI IMG/M metagenome (GOLD analysis project Ga0066826, IMG submission 65496) | Marine microbial and viral communities from oxygen minimum zone, Eastern Pacific Ocean - ETNP201306SV49 | ecosystem: Environmental > Aquatic > Marine > Oceanic | place: Pacific Ocean: Eastern... | reverse complement strand
TAAATGCTTTTGTCTCTAAGTCTCAGTTAAAAAAGGGACATTTATGGCTCACTCTTACTGATGGGAAAGCAAGTATTTCAGCAGTAGTTTGGAGTTCACAGCTTAAAAAATTTGAGTTCAGGCCCACTGATGGAGATGGTGTTGCAATTGTTGGAAAGTTGAACTTTTGGGAAACTCGCGCAAATCTTGTTGTTCAAGTTTTGGATATGCGCCCAAGCCTTTCGACAGTGTTGCGTCAGTTTGAAGTCATTAAAGCTTTGTTTTTGAAAGAAGGATTGCTAGATGCTGTTAGACGAAGAGTACTGCCTACTTATCCAAGCTCTATTGCCATTTTAACAAGCGTTCCTAGTTCTGCTCTTGCTGACATGCTTAGAACGGCAAAAGAACGATGGCCTTTAACAAAATTGTTGATTATTCCAATTCCTGTACAGGGATCTGGCAGTGTAGCTAAGCAGATCCAATCGATCTTGGCCGATTTGGCACGGTCTACAAAAGCATTAGGAATTGAAGCGATTGTGTTAGCTCGAGGTGGCGGTAGCAGGGAAGATCTAATGGTTTTTGATGATGAAGCGTTATGTCGTGAACTTGCTGACTTTCCTTTACCTGTTGTTACTGGGCTCGGCCATGAAGATGACCTCACAGTGGCTGATCTTGTTGCCGATCATCGAGCTGCCACACCTACCGCTGCAATAGTTGACTTATTGCCAAGTTTTGAGATAGCTAAAGAACATTGTCTTCAGAGGCGAAAACGCTTAAATATTGAGTTTGTTTGGTTTATGCGTAGAGAGCGACAACGATTATTAGATAGAAGAAAGACATGGCGAACTCAATCCCCTCTAATCTTGATTCAAAGGGAAAAGGAAATCCTCCGTGAAAAAAATCAACTCTTAAAAGCTCTTTCTCCAGAACGTTGGTTGATGCGTGGCTTTTCAATAGTTCGCAATCGATTTGGCCGACCTATCCGTAGCATTCAAGATCTCTCTAAGAAAGAAAAGATAATTATTCAGTTGAGTGATGGACAGCTTGATTCAACAATAGATAAAATATATTAACAGTTACTTTGAGAATGAAAAAAAATCAAAGTTCAGGCAGTATGCCTAAAGAAATCGAACAATCCAGTGAAAAAATATTGGAGGAAGCAACTGAATCGCTGCCTCTTCAAGAAACTATTGATGTATTAACTAAACAAATCATGTTATTGAGTTATGAGGAGTCATTAAGCTCTCTAGATAAACTCTTGGAGAATCTACAAAATGATAATGTACCTGTTGAAGATATGCAAAGATATTATTTAAAAGGTAAGCTATATCTTGATCACTGTGAGAGCTTGCTTAATAATGTTGAACAAGAGGTTATAGAATTAAATCCAGATAACTTAAAAGAATATTCTGAGAAATAGTTGTATTGAGATAAAGCATTTCCTTCTTTAATCTTTTCTTCAATTCTGATTGGTAGCAGTATTCTCTCAATAGAGATAGTGACTCGAGCTGTTTAATCAGTTTCTTGAGCCGTGATATCTACAGTTGCAGAACTAGCAGGAATAGAGTTATCTATTTCGGATTTAGATGCTTTGGTACTGGATAGGTTAGAGCCACAGGCAGGACATATCATTGAGTTGGAGTCTCGAATAAGACTTGCTCCACAGAATTCGCATTTTATTAGACGAGATTGAAGAATTCGCCAGCCAATCCATCCGGCTCCTGTTAACAATAATGGTATTGCCAACAGAGTAAGCACTAGGCCTCCTGCAAGATCTATAATGAACCTTCCTGCAGCAGTAGGCAATAAAAATATCGCTATAAGCGCAAACCAGAGCAAAGGAGGAAGCCTAGTCATTTCACCTTTTACTTAGAAAATATTTTTCTTGATTTCACTCTAGTATATACGTTTTTGAGGGTATATATTTTCATGCTGATTAAGTGGCTTACTAGCGAGAACAACACTCCAGCATTGTCCAAAATAAATAATTACACCTATCATCCATACCCATAGGGTTAGAACTAAAACGCCGCCAATAAATCCGTATGCTTGGAAGCGTGAGCCGAGGGAAAGAATACTTCGGCTTACAGTTAAATTTAGAATCGTTAAGAGAGTTCCAATCATTAGTGCTCCAGGAATAAGAGGTTTAAGAGGAACTCTTCGGCTTGGAAGTAATGCCTGAAGTAAAAGAGCCATTAATGATAATCCCAATAAAGGAATTATGAATTGTCCTACTTGGATTACTGGGAAACTGGACAAAATATTAGCCAGCCAAGGACTGGCTGTTCTTAAATCTTCTAATACGGCGCCAGGAATCATTCGAACATTGGCACTGATTTGATCAATAACAACTAGTATTCCAACTAAAAGGACAACGACAAAAGCTTCTGCTCGGCTACGTATGAATCTTAAAGCTTGAATTTGAAATGTAGCTGGGGATTTTTGAGGAGGTAGAACATCTTCCCAGAGCCGATCAGTCCCCCTTTGCAGTGTTAGGTAGGCATTGCCAGCCGTTACCATAAGAAACATCGCACCTAGCAGGCCAGCTCCAAAACCTTGATTAACTAGCTTCACTAAGGTTGTATCTACTAAGCCAACTACTGAAGGTGGTAGTACTTGTGCTGTGAAATTGATTATTTGCTGGTCTAATCCATTTTGACGGCCTAAAAACCAAGAGGCTACAGATAGTGAGATTAATAATATTGGGAAGAAGGATTGAAGAGTGTAATAGGCAAAGGCAGCACTTAAGTCGACACAATCACAGTTGGCCCAGCGTTCGTATGCACGCCATAAACTTCCTAGAAGCAATCTTGCTTTCCTTCTTAAACGAAAACCCACGCTTTTTATAATCTAAACACGACCATTTATAACGCTTGATTCAACTCTTGACTGATTTATAGTAAGAAGATTTACGTTTTAGAGATTATTCTTTAAGAATTTGCAGGTTAATCAATGCCTCTAGATAATCTTGTCTTGAATATTTAGCCAGCTACTCAGTAAGACTTCTCCCCATGGGGAGAAGCTCTCTAATTCATTTGGAGAGCTTGCTGTCAAAACAGGGAAACTTACAGAAGTCAAATCTTGTCCAGCTTTAAGTTTTGATGGGTCTAGATCTAACCATCTAATAGGACACTCAAGCTCGGAAAGAATGAGCCAGGCAGATGCCAGGTCCCATATCTTTGGGGTGGCTTCTAAAGCAGCAATTGTCTGACCTATTGCAACACCTACCATGTTTAAACTTGAAACACCCAATAAACGAATTTTTCCTGGAAAAGGCTTATCTGGTCTACGTTGAAGAATGCGAATAGAACGACTGCATAATGAAACACAAGCACTTTTAGAAGTAAGGCGACTTTGTTTGCTTAGTTGTTTACCATTGAGCCAAACCCCTTGACCTTTGATAGCAAGAATCCTTTTATTAAGAGCGGGAACTTCTAAAAATGCGGTTTGCGGCTCTCCATTTACAAAGCGAGCTATTGATATAGCCCAGTAGGGAATTCCAGCGGAAAAGTTAGTTGTTCCATCTAACGGATCTACAATCCAATATGCAGAGGAGTCAGGGACTTTTTGGCATCCTTCTTCGCTTAAAACACCTTCATGTTCTGCAATGGCTGAGAGCTTTTGGACAATGGTTGCATCACTCCATCGATCACAGTTTGTTATCAAAGTTCCATCAGCTTTTATATCTGAGGTGATATTCCCAAAATCCGCACGCTGCCTATGAGCTACTAAATCAATTAGTTCATTGACTGCGTTAACTTGTAGGTCAGTGAGATTAGCCGGTAAAGGTTTGCAGCTCATTATTTTTATCTGATAGGTAAATTAGGACAGGCTTTAATGACAGGAAAAGGTTCTATTGGGAGTGTTTCTGGATCAGCTTCTCTATCTTTATTTGAAATTAACTTTGGTGAATTGCAAGCTTGTATATGATTAATCCCTGTTCTTCTGTTAAGTCTAGCCATGCTTGTATTGTAAGCAGTTATTGCTTCGGAATAACCCACCTCTGCTTGTGTTAGGTCACGTTGGTTATTTACAACTTCACGCTGAGTAGTGACCCCTGCTTGAAATCTAAGGCGTGCTAGCCGTAATGATTCTCTGGCCGCAATTACTTCACGTGTACTGCTAGCGATATCCTGATTTGCGGTTCTTAATTGGATGAAGTCCTTCTCGACTTCTTGGCGGATAGTGTTCCTTTGGTCGGCAAACTTTGCCATAGAGACTTTCGCAATCTCTTTATTATAATAATATCCATTCCTTGCATTGTTGCCATCAAATATACGCCAAGTAGCTTTTAATCCAACAGTGTTAGTTGTTGATGATCCATCATTATCAATTGAAGCTAGTTTGCCATCAGTATAAGAGTTGCTGAAGGTGTTGAAAATGCTTAATTTGGGCTGAGCAGATGCTAATGCTGCGTTTGCATTGCTATTATTAATTGATATCTCAAGGCGTATATTCTCTAGCTCTTCTCGTAATTTATAGGCGGAAACAATACTTTCTTCAAGAGAAGCACTCCATACACCTATTATCTGTGGAGGTGTTGATGCAACGGGTGTGATTTGTGGAGGTAAATTCAAAATTTTTGAAAGTGAGCTCCTATTAATACTTTGATCTCCTAAGTTTTTTGTTAATAGTCTATTGTCTCGCGCAAGTTGAGTTTCTGCTTCCAAGACTTCTAGCCTTGTTCCTAGACCTGCTTCGAAACGGGCTTTAGCATCTTTTAAGCTTACTTGTGATGCTTTGACTGACTCTTTACCGATGCGAACTCCTTCGTCTGATTTTTGGAGCAAGAGATAGGCACTTATAGCCTCTAATTGTAGATCTCTTAATTGAATTAGATACGCAGTTTTTGCTTTCTCGTAAGTATCTTTGGCTGCTGCAATTTCAGGGGCTCTAGCTGGATCTATTAGACTCCAGTTAATTTCTATTGAAAGAGTCGTTTTCCATTGTTCGCTAGTTGTATCTGAACTTTCATCATTGTAGTTTTCTGCTTCTAAGTGTTGAGGAGTAGCACTTAAGTCTATAGTTGGATACCAAGCTGATATTGATTTCTTCAGATTAAATTTTTGCTGCTCTATTTGTCTTCTATATATTTCCAGTGTTGGACTATTTGCTTCAATTAATTGGTTTAAATCTGTAATCTTCAATGGATATAGCTCTTGATTTCTTACTTCATAAGGTTTTTGGGGTAGAGAGAGGTTAGGGGGAGCGTCAAGATTGCTTAGGCGGCCTGCGAGTAAACGTTTACTCGACTTAATGTTGTCTTCCTTGAGATTAACCTTAGCTATCTTGACAAGCTCTTTTCCTGTTTGAGTTGCTTTAACAAGCCAATGAGACCTGACAGGAGCTGACGAATTGAGATTGCTCTTTTCAGAATGAAATATTTCAGTGCCCTTCTCAAATTTGGTTTGTAGAGCTTGAGAAGCTTTGATCGGATTGGTCCCTTGAAGTAGCACGCAGACTACAAAAAAGATTTTTGCAGTATTCCTTCGCACTGAGATTTAGAAACTTCTTCTAGTTTAGAGAACTTTCTCTCAATCTTCTATTGCTGCGGCCACGATGTCATCTGCTCCATTCACAATCCTGATTTGTACTTTAAGTGCATGACCAAGCGCTTCTACGGACATGTCATCGAGAAAAACAGCCTGATCTTCTCGCAACATCACAGATGGTAGTAGTAGTTGTTTGCCAAGATCTTGTCCCTGTAATCCTTCTAAGAGGTCGGCACCTGTGAGGAGACCTGTCACCACTTGCTTTTGCCCCCAGTATGGGCTTGTTAATCCATATAAATGAATTGATAAACCTTCGATTTCATTCAGTCTCTTACAAGCAGGTGTTAAGGCCTCTTGTACAAGTCGACCAACTACCCAACTGCATCTTTTTGGATATTGAAGCCTCTTTGGAAGATTGCATGTTGCATGATTCATTTCTTCTAGAAAAGCCCTAATGCTTCCTACACCATTCTCTTTTTGGGGAAGATCTTCGTAAGCGCTTCGTGTTGGAAGTGCTTGTCCAGCTATCAAATACCATTCATCAGCAAGCCATGCAAAATTAGACCCAATAGTGTTTTTGAATTGCCTTTGCAGTCCCTCTACTTGAGTGATAACTTTTTGAGCACATGCGACGTCTACAGCAATTAACCCATCGTTTTTTGGACGAAAACGGGTTAGCCCAACTGGGACAACAGCTGTTGAAAGTATTACAGGCCAATCTCCTTTGGCATGTATAGCTAGATCTTTTAGTGTGCGATTTAAGGCTACATTGTCATTTAGGCCTGGACAAACCACTACTTGTGCATGGATTTGCAGATGACGTTCTGCGAACCAATCCAGTTGATTCATTAGAAGCCCGGCTCGTGAGTTTTTTAGCAAGTCAGCTCTTAGCTTGGGCTCTGTTGCATGTACAGATACAAATAGAGGGGAAAGACGCTGGGACTCAATCCTTTGCCAATCTGTTTCTTTGAGATTAGTAAGTGTTAGATATGAACCATAAAGAAAGCTAAGTCTGTAGTCGTCGTCTTTTAGGTAGAGACTTTTGCGATGCCCAGAAGGTTGTTGATCTATAAAGCAAAAAGAACATTGGTTGTTGCATTGGTGCAACCCATCAAATAAGGCTTCAGTAAATGCAAGCCCAAGGCCATCCTCTGGATCTTTCTCTAATTCAACATGATGAAGGTTCCCAGCAGTATCAATAACTTCAAGCTTTAGTACCTCTTCAACAGTTAGAAACTGGTAATCGATGAGATCTCGTGGTTTGACGCCATTAATGCTGATCAATTGGTCCCCTGGCACGAAACCAAGTTCTTCTCCTATTGAATCAGGAATAACTGATTCCACCACTGCAGGGGAAGGCGTTCTGCTGGCTGTTGATTCATCTGTCACTTCGAAGCCTTTAATGTTTGCAGATGATTAATTACATACATATGAAACAGGAGTATTTAATTTGTTCTGATGGTATTGAAAGACCACCAAAGCAGCAGGATGACACCAAATAGCAATCTATAGAGGATAAATATCCAGGTGCTGTGTTTCTGAAGGTATTGCAAAAGCCAGTCAATGACAATCCATGAAACAATTGCAGCAGAAGTAATGCCAATCATTAATGGTAGGAATTCATTATTTAATTGGAATTGGCCATGCAATGTATTCTTTAGCTCTGCTAAGCCTGCAAAAGTGATAGCGGGTATTCCAATTAAGAAAGAAAATCTTGCTGCGTCTTGTCTTTGCCATCCATAAAACAACGCTGAAGTTAATGTTATTCCTGAACGAGAGACGCCTGGTATTAATGCCAGAATTTGCGCTATTCCGATAACAAGCCCATCTTTTCCTGAGATTTGAGATAATCCTTTTTCTTGAGTCCCTAATCGTTCAGCTAGTGCAAGCAAAAGAGCCATGCCAATAGAAATTAAGGCAATAAAAGGGATGCTTCGCAGGACAGAGTCTTCGAAATCATTCCAAAAAAGCTTTATTGACATCCCCGTTAATAGAATTGGCATTGTTCCTGCACACATCGCAATGCCTAGTCGAGCATTTTGTTCTCTCCATTGACCTCGCTTGAAAGCTAAGGTTATTGCTTTGAGTATCGTTTGTAGATCATTTTTGAAGTAAGTGATCACAGCCAAGATGCTTCCTAATTGGATTACAGCTGCTACTGAAATGCCAGGGTCTTCCCATCCCAGCATCAATGGCACAGCCTTTAGGTGAGCAGTGCTGCTGATAGGTAGAAATTCAGTCAGCCCTTGAATTGCTCCAAGCACCAAGTATTTAAAGCAAGCTTCTAATAGTTCATTTGTATTTGAGATTTCAGGCATTAGGACTATTCACTTGAGTAGAAAGCTATTCCAGAGCATTGATTCTCCGAAAAAGTGCATTACTAAGGTTGATGGTCTTCTAAGGTTCTTCGAATTTGTTGCAATTGGAAAGTGCTTTCACAATCGGCTCATTAGATAAGCTTTCTAATTTGAATCAACTTTTGATTTCAGCAAACCCTGAGTAATTCACTCCCAATCACAGAGCCTTCAGAAGGCTATCTATCAAAGCCAAGGACTTTGCAATTTTGGGCAAGTGCAATGGTTGTACTGCCAGTTTTTCTGCAGGCTCCATGGGTTCATTTGCATCCAATCTCAGCTTGCTTATTTACCTTTGCCCTTTTGGGTTCTGGGGTTGCGCTAGTTCTCTTTGGTGGTGACAAATGGTCTCGTGCTGGTTCGCTGTTGGTTGGTGTGAGCGGTAGTTGGCTAGGAGGATGCTTGTTTTGGGGTTGGTTGCGTCAATATCCTGTTATGCATCTCCCTGTAGAAGCAATAGCCCTTCCTTTAGCTTTTGTTGGACTTGAGACACGGTGGCGAATTGGTTCTGGTTTTTATTTGTCTTGTTTACTGGGAACCGCTTTCACTGATCTAATGATGCTTTTTACAGGAGTAATGCATTCATGGCCAGAGGTGGTGCAGGCTTCTTTGACAGAAGCCCCTGAGCTATTGCGTCAAACAGCTGAGCAGCTGTTTCGACCACAACCAATTCTAATGTTGATACTTGCTGCTGTTTTGATATTTTTTATTGCCAATTTGATGAGCCAGAGAGCACTAGCTCATTCTCCATCAGGAAGCACATGGCTTGTTGCTAGTGCAGCACTTCAGACAACTCTTTGGGTTGATGGACTTTTTCTATTAACAGCTTTTGTTCAGCCACGCTTAAGTGGATTGATTTAGGACTTGAGGTCAAATACTGATGACAAATCATGCAAAGACTATCCAGTTTGCTTGTAGATTGGGATCAATCTTGAGAAGTAAAGTTCACAGTCTTTTTCTAAGACAGCTCAATCAATAATCGTGGGTTCTTTCGGGGTTTTATGTAGGTTTTATGAGGCCTCCTATGTCATCTAGTTCTATCTCTAGGGGCCCTTGGGATGTGGTTGTAATAGGTGCTGGGGCTGCAGGTTTGATGTCATGCCTTGAGTTGCCTCCTGACTTGAAGGTTTTATTGCTCAATCGCAATACCAGTAGACATTCGTCTAGTCGTTGGGCGCAGGGTGGCATGGCTGCGGTTATTCGTGCTGAGGACAGTATCGAGAGCCATGCAGCGGACACTCTTAAAGCAGGTGCAGGGCTATGCGATGGAGATGCGGTAAGAATGTTCGTGCAGGAAGCTCCTGAATGTGTTCAAAGGCTTGAACGTATTGGGATGCAATTTGATCGCGACTTAGATCAGCTGGCCACCACACTTGAGGCGGCACATAGCTATAGGCGTGTGCTTCATGTCCAGGATCGTACTGGTAGAGCATTGGTTGATGTCCTTGGAGATCAAGTAGATCAACGCCCTCATCTATTGCATCGTCGAGGGGTGCGAGTAACTCAACTTTGGGTTGAGTCCAATCGATGTCTTGGTGTTCAGGTGCTTGATGGCCCTTATCTCTATTGGATATCAGCTAGAGCAGTTGTTTTGGCTAGTGGTGGTGGTGGCCATTTATTTGCTAATACCACGAATCCTGCGCAGGCATGTGGCGAAGGACTCGCTTTGGCTTGGCGAGCTGGTGCTGTTATTGAAGATCTTGAATTTGTGCAGTTTCATCCCACAGCTTTGCACTTAAATCAAGGTCCATGCTTCTTGATTTCAGAGGCATTACGTGGAGAGGGGGCAGTCCTTTTGGATGAAAATGGGCACAGCCCTGTGTCACATTTGGACGGAGCTGATCTTGCTTCAAGAGATCAAGTAAGCAGAGCTTTGATCCAAGCCATGGAAAGACAAGGTGTGGATCACATGGGCCTTGACATTACGACTATTCCTGCTGCTCACGTCGAGACTCATTTTCCTACGATCCTTGAAAGATGTAGAGAATTAGGTTTAGACCCTTTAAAAAATTTAATTCCAGTTGCTCCTGCAGCTCATTACTGGATGGGAGGAGTGGCTACTAATTTACGAGCTGAAACAACACTTGCAGGCCTGTTTGCTGTTGGAGAGATCGCTTGCACTGGACTTCATGGAGCCAACAGATTAGCTAGCAACTCATTAATGGAATGTTTGGTATTTGCTAGGAAGATGTCCACAATTCAATTAACTGAAACTGCTCTTTTTCAGGGTAAGAAGTATAGAAATTTTGCTAATGATTGCTCACTCCCATTGTCTGGGGAAGTAACCGCAGAGTCTTTAGTACGTGCAATTCAGGAATTGCGCCAACTGTGTTGGCGTGAAGCTGGTTTGACTCGTTCATTCCGAGGGATGCAACTAGCAGTGAGTCAAATCCATCAAAACTTCGAACACCTTATTGAACAGCCATTACTCCAAATGATGAATAAACAACCTAAAGAGATGTCTACTAGTCTAGATGAAATTTCCCGAAGAGATCTCAACTTGTTATTGGATTTGAGCAATCGCCAGTTAACTAGTTCCTTATTATTAGAAGCGTGCTTGTTTCGTCGAGAAAGTAGGGGCGGGCATTTTAGAACCGATGTTCCTGCATCAGTGCCTTATTGGAAATGTCATTCCCATCAAGAATTTGGTCAAAGATTATCTACTAGACCAGTCAAAGAGTGATCCCGGATTTAAAATTTTCCTGGACTGTCATAGCCACTTTGAACAGCCAATTCTTGAAGTGAAAGAATGCCAGACTCAACTTCACCATTTATTTCCCAAGAAGGATAGGCGTTGATTCCTTTACGTTTGCATAGAGAACTTTGGTTGTTTGCCCCATCTGAAGCACATTCTATGATATTAAGTTCTTTGGAGGCTTTTTCCCCGAACATTTCTTTTTGGTCATGACAATGAGGACACCAATATGCGCTATACATAATTACTCCAGATAATTGAAGATGCTTTGCAAGACTAATTTTAACCTCAGTGCTTTTTGACTTAACTAAGGGAGGAACCCCTCCTAGACTTGTAATAGTTTCTGGTTGTTTGGAATCTGCGGAAGAAGCCCAGATTAATCCTCCTAATAGCACAGCAAGTGATAGGAGAATGCCTCGAAACACTAACTCTTCGGGTTCATCCCATCCACCACCTATAATTGTTAATATTAGAAGAGTAAGAGAAATAATTGCCGATAGTAAGCAGAAGAAGCAAAAAGCTTCGATCTTGAAGATCATCAGCCCGACAAGCAGCAGACTGAAAACAGTCATGCCGCAGGTGCTCAAAAATAACCCCCACCATGTTCGCCTTGAAAGATCAGTTTTGTTCTCTGATAGACCTGGTAATAGAGGTAGTATCGCCATCAATAGCACGGCTAGATAACTAACTAACCCAAAAAAAGATAAGGGCAGTGTTATCTCATTAACAATTAAACTGCCCCAAGCACTGTTCAGAACTTTGTCGCAACCTTCTAGTCCTCCTGGGCAGGAGAGTGCACCTATCCATCCCCATCTACTGAAAGTAATTGAACCTGTGTCAATGACTCCAATAGTGGCGAGGATGGCCATCGTAATCCGTGCCCATTTCGACCCTTGATCTTGGCGTCTGCGACTTTTAAGGCGATTTGTTCCCATGTCTTTGGGAGATGCTCCACGATTCTGGCAGTTTTCACAAACTAACGCTTTTCTCTATTATTAATGTTGGTAGCTTTCGTTTTGGAACTAAATTATTTGACTCTTACTGCTAATGGCAACGTCTGACTCTCGCAATGCTATGAGGATCAATGATAGTGAATTCAAGGGCACTAAGCCATCAGTTGCCTTTGCGCATTTGGGGTGTGAAAAAAATCGTGTTGATACAGAGCATATGCTTGGATTATTGCAAAAAGCTGGCTATGGGGTCAGTAGCAATGAAGATGATGCTGCGGTTGTTGTTGTTAATACGTGCAGCTTTATTCAGGAGGCTAGAGAGGAGTCAGTTCGTACGCTTGTAGGTCTTGCGGATAAGGGTAAAGAGCTAATTATTGCTGGATGTTTGGCTCAACA
>Ga0066826_10001496_pt1 | contig 11894 bp, 12 predicted proteins | sample ETNtaG_12_FD_65496 | JGI IMG/M metagenome (GOLD analysis project Ga0066826, IMG submission 65496) | Marine microbial and viral communities from oxygen minimum zone, Eastern Pacific Ocean - ETNP201306SV49 | ecosystem: Environmental > Aquatic > Marine > Oceanic | place: Pacific Ocean: Eastern... | reverse complement strand
ACTTTACGCCTACGTTTCTTACCTCCAACTTGCATATCCTCGTAAACTTGCCTCATAACATCTTCAGGATGTACGTAGTACTCTGCAACGACTTTAGCAAAGTCTTTGTAATCTCTTATTCCTTTCTTTAAACACCATTCGATTACCAACTGTCTTCTCTTGGTTTCATCCATAATCTCAACACGGTTGAGGTTAGCCTTCATCATTATTTTTTCAAATATGTATGATTTACCTGTAAAAACGTATTCGTCTACTGTGTTATCCCATCTAAATGCTTCGTTAGTCAATAATTCATGAGAATGAGGATCTATACCTATAATCTCGACAATAGCCTTATTTCTTCTTACACGTTTTCCACCAACTCTTGTCTGAATTTGAATAGAAATACCGTCTAAAGCTGGTATCAAAACACGAGGGATTTCAATCGGTTTATTTTCCAAACGGTGGACTAAACTCTGAATCGAATCTGCGTGGAATGTGGAATAAGTTGTGTGACCTGTTGCCATTGCCTGGAAAAGAACATAAGCTTCAGCACCTCTAATTTCTCCCACAATAATGTATTCTGGACGTTCTCTCAAAGCTGCACGTAACAAATCATACATGTCAACTTCTCCAGGTGCTTTTGTGCCACTTCCTGCTGATTCTCCTCCAAAACCTTGCCTAGTACAACCTGGAATCCAATTTGGATGCGGTAAATTTAACTCACGTGTTTCTTCAATACTGACAATTTTGTGTTGCCATGGAAGGAAAAGTGAACACGCGTTCAAAGATGTTGTTTTTCCTGAAGCAGTACCGCCTACAAACAACATAGACATTCCATACTGCATTGCAAGCCAGAAAAATGCTATTTGCATAGAAGAAAACGTTTTGAATTCAAGTAAATCGACTGGAGTAAATGGTTCATCTCTGAAACGCCGTATTGTAAATGTAGAACCTTTGGTAGATACTTCTCTACCCAATGTCATAACTATACGAGAACCATCCATTAATGTCGCATCAAGAAGCGGTTCAGCTATAGAAATATGCTTTCCACAACGCTGAGCCATACGAATAATGTACTGTTCTAATTCATGCTCATCTTCCCACATTACATTTGTTCTTAAAGATTCGAATCTTCGGTGATAAACAAAAATTTCAACTCCAGGCCCATCACAAGAAACATCCTCAATGTTAGGATCTTGCATCATTGTATCAATTTTACCATATCCTATCAAATCTCTTTCGATATAATAATGGATTTTTTCACGATTGCTCTTACGGGATTTGAGCCTATAACTATCTAAAATATCATCAACAGCTTGTTTCAAAAACTCTTCTTGAGTTTCATCAAGAGTCTCTCTCTCAATATTTAGAGCGCGCTGTAGAACATCTTTTATTGTTTTTAAATCCTCTTTTTCTTGTTTTGTCGCCTTAGGTTCAACAACATAATAAAATCTAGAATAATCTCTCTTATCAAATAATACTCTTACATATGAATAAGGTGGCCTAACTGGATAAGTATCTAATTCTTCAAAGTCTTCACCAATCTCAATATCGTCCATGACTAAGTCATGTATAACTCCGTCTTTCTCTGCTGCTTTACGCTTCTTAGCTTCAGCTTTCCTCTGCTTGTTTAACTTACGCTTTTCTCTCCATGAAAGCTTTGATTCATCAATTTGTTCTTCTTCTTCACCAATTAATCCAGAAGCCCCATCTAATGTTTCTTTTGCAGCACTCATTTTATCATCCTGAGGTTAACTTGACAACCTTTAGATTCTCATCATAGGATATGACTATATAAGAAGTCGTTGACTTTAATGAATTCGTATTCGGAGTTTCAATTGATATTGCAGGAGCCAATGAGAAAGTAACCTCAAATGAGCCTCCTCGTGGCTGAATTGTAGTCACTTTTAAGCCTGTAGTCAGGCCAGTTACCTTGTACTGTATTCCATGATTTATAGATTCAATCCCTGTGTCTAGAATCATAACTGGAGAAGAATCGGGATATTCTCGTATTGTATTCAACAAATCTTCTACGGCTAATTGAAAATAAAGTGCCAGTTGCTCAGCTTCTTCTTGAGCTGTATTAGAAACGCTGCCATTTAGCATAGTGCTTGAAGTAAGCATCATTGAAGACAAAATTAATACTGAAATTAATGCTGTGTATACATAACCTATTAACTGAGATGCACCAGAATTATCGGAGGTTAAACGCAACATGAATGGTTCTCTCCAAAATTCTAAAATCAAAAGCAGTTACCTGGTTGTAGAATATATCTTCTTCAAAACCCATATTAGCTGCAGCTGTTGATTGTGCGCTTGAAATTGTATAAGTCTCAGGTCCAAACCCCCAATAAGTAGAATAATAATTTTTCAGTGCTGTAGAACTGTCTCCACTAAATCCCATTCTAACACTAAAAACTTCAACTGATGAATCTTTTCCACCTTGATTTCTAGCTTCAAAATTGTAATTTCCACCAGTTAAAGATTTAGATCCTGTTGTCATGTTGTAATCTGTTTGATACAATACTAATGATTCATAGGAATTATCTGCACTTATTGAACGGATAATCGGTTTAGAACTTACGTAAAAAATACCTCCTGGTTCTCTAGTCACAATTCCGCCATTGAACAAACGCATTTTGTAAACTCCTGAAACTGAAGAATATTTGTAGGAAAGTGAATCTACACCATATATAAAAAATCCTCCAACTGATGTGCTATTTTCTGTACTTGAATATGTGGCTGAACTGCCATAGACTAGAGGTGGAAATCCCGAAGCAATATGTGATGAAGATTCTCCTTCCCATGTAGTTCCGTTGGGATAATAAATAGTAATATCAAAATTTTCTATGACTTTCTTATTATCCATTATTGCAAAACTTTCAGCTTCGTTTTCAACACCAAGTATTTCAAAAGATGACCAAGTAGTTGTTTCATAATAATAACGAATTTCATCTAAATTCTCTCGAATAACAAAAGTTCCAGCACTAAAGGAAACTGTTGATGAACGTGAACTGCCTTCGCCTTGAACTATTACTTGATCTAAATCTGCATCAAAATTTAAAAAATTGTTTTGTGCTGATGTATAGATTGCATAAGCTTCACTTTCTTGAATCTGTGGAATGCCCCATGCAAGCATAGTTCCAGTTATTGAAACCATAATTGCCAATATCAAAATTGTACCTATAATCGGACTAATTGCATCTTCTGAATCGCTGAGAGAAAGCTGACGCCGCACAGATAGCCATTATGGGGGGTTCTAAAAAATGATTGCCAATTTAAATCAATTCTCTTCAAGCCATTTTTCAGCATCAATGGCAGCCATACAACCCATGCCTGCTGCAGTAATTGCTTGACGATAGCGTGTGTCAACAACATCTCCTGCTGCAAAGATTCCTGCTACGTTAGTCATTGTATTTTCTTTAGGAACAATATAGCCACTATCATCTAAATCAATTTGACCATCAAGAAAATTTGTCATCGGCTTGTGACCAATTGCAATAAATGCCCCATCACATTTGAAAACTTCTTCCTCATTAGACAAAGTATCCACAAGTGTTACTCCTTCGAACTTACCTTGTTCTCCAATCCAATCTTTCACAACTTTATTCAATTTCCATCCAATTTTTGAATTATCGCGAGCTCTGTCTGCCATAATTTGTGATGCTCTTAATTCTTCCCTTCTGTTAACTATTGTAACTTTACTACAAAACCTTGTAAGGAAAGTAGCCTCCTCCATTGCTGAATCTCCTCCTCCTACTACTATTACTTCTTTATCTCTGAAAAAAGCTCCATCACATGTTGCACATGTAGATATTCCCTGACCTTTATGCTTCTCTTCGTTACCTGCGTCAAGCCATATCGCCTCTGCTCCCGTTGTAATAATTATTGATTTAGTTAAAAATTGCTCTTTCCCCACATTCACTTTGAATGGATGTGAATTTGTATCTATAGAATCCACATTTTTATCAACTATATCACAACCGAATCTAGATGCTTGAGCCCTCAATTCCATCATCATTTCTGGACCACTGATACCTTCAGGATATCCTGGGAAATTTTCTATATCGCTCGTTAGCATTAATTGCCCACCACTTGCAAAACCTGCAAATAATTTAGGATTAAGCATTGCTCTTCCCGCATACATGCCTGCAGTATAGCCTGCTGGACCTGAACCTATGATTATTACTTTCTCTACTGAGGACATCAAAACGCATAGAGAAGACTGCTAAAATAAAGTATGTTACCTATTCAATAACCTAGCTGAAACAATAAAGCCCGTATGGCCTAAAATATTGGTATCTGGACGTATCGCGTCCAATTTTGTTTGCCATGTTCTATGCATGATCTCACTAATCTCTAGTTCACTCCATTGACTCAATGAAGATAATAATTTTTCAACCTGATTAATTGTTGGCACATAGCACAATATCTTGCCCCCTAATTCTAATGATTTTTCAGCCCAATTAATCAGGCTTTGAGGTTCAGGTAAATCTAAAACTATTGAATTACAAGGTATTGATTCAGTTTGGTTCATTAATTCTTCATTTCTTAATTCTACTAAATCAGAATAAGGGCTTAAATCAAGATTTTTTTGAACTATATTATAATGCTTTTTGTTCTTCTCAAATGTAATAACTTTTCCCTTTGGAAATGAAGCTTGAGCTAAAGCTGTTGTAAGTGCTCCAGAACCTCCACCTGCTTCTACAACAACATCATTTGATTTTATATCTAAATTATAAACAATCCAAGCGATATCCTTAGGTGATATTATTTGTGGGCCTCTCTGTAAATTTTTTTGAATATCTGACAAATTATATGGAAGTAATTTACTACTTTTTCCAAACAAATCAAATTCAATTCCCATTTTCTTTTTTTTTAAGAAATCGGATGGGAAGTTACCGAAGTTTTTGATATCTATTATTTTTAAATCTAGATTTACTAAATGTGATTTGTGACCTATTACTAATAGACACCAATCTGCCATCTTAATTTTGTAACTAGCCTACCAAAAGCTTAGCTTCAGATAATGAATATTTCCAATCTTCAGATAATACTTTGTTTGAACGATAATATTTCACTAATCTAAGTATTTTAGCTTCTGTTAATCTTAATGAACGGGTATTATGAATGTCCTTTTTATTTAATTTTAAATGCTCGCCTAAACGAACTGCTTTTCTCATAAGATTTGTTAAATCTTCAGGAAGTGAAGAAGATGAGCCTCCCTCTGACAAGACTGAAGTTATTGATTTGCCTGTTGCTAATTTTACACTAGGAACACCATGCATATCTCTCAAAATAATCCCAATCTCAGAAGATGATTTACCTTCTGCAGATAACTCAATAACTAATTTCTCTATATCTTTAGCTTTTGGCGACCATTTCGGATTTTCTTTTCGAGTCTGTGGACTAGAACCTGAGCGGCCTTTACGTCTTGCATGCATTCGTGCCATTTTATTTTTAACTCCTAAGAAGGATAGGGCGCCAGTCGGGCCTGTATAAAAACATTAGCATATTTCAATAATTATTTGTCCAATATAATGCCAGCTCTTTACTATAATACAACTTAAAATTATACTCCGGCATACTTTTGTAGTAGCTATCTGAAGTTATAGAGTATGTTGATGACTTACCACTGGAATTAGCCATGCCTAGATTTACTAGCGATAAATTAACCTCAAAATTTGTTTGGTTACCTCTATTTTCCCACTCCCAAAGATGATCCTCACTATACCAATAAAAATCAAATATTGAATAACGTTTCAATTCCATATCTGATAAAACGATTTGATTTGATGATAATTCGCTTGAATCTGCTATATTTACTGAATCTGTATAAGCAATAACTCTGCGTGGGCGTTTTTGATCGTTAGACTCAAGAATATCATCATGAACATTTTCATCAATCCAAAGACCAGTCGAAATGCTACTTTCACGAATATTATAGGTATAATAAACATTCTCTCTTTCATGCGCATCAACTCTATATTCTAAATCTAGATTAGAAAATGAAACTGTTAACAATATCAAGAATATAAAAAATACGCCTAATCTATTTTGGTAGTCTTGAAGATTATCTATAAAAAAATCCATTCCTGGAGCTACAAATAATAATATAAAAAAAGTAAAGAAATAAGGTATGTAAATTATATCTGATACAGCAAACAAAGTTAATGATAATAACATTAAAGAAAAAATGTAACTAAATGGAACTCGACCTTCTTGAATCCAAAAAATAATTCCTATTAATGATAAAAATATGACTGGCCCGACATTTATCAAATAAATAAATGCAAGATTAACTATAGATGATAAAATTGTACCTTCATTCATATAATAGACTCCAATCAGTTCATCATTTGGTGAATACGGTGAAAAATCTAAATAATTTAAATAAAATAAATATCCTGCTAAAAATGATGTTAGCAAAAACACTTGTCTCCCTGCACGCTCCCTATTAAGTGCATTTTCTTGCCATAACCATAAAAGAAAGGATATAAAAAAAGATAAAAATATTCCCGGTAAAAGTAAAGCCATCCTGTGCAAAGAAGGTAAAATTAAAGTAAATATTGCCAACAAAATTAAAAGTTTATTGGGATTGCGGCCATATTTTTTGTTTGCAATTCTTAAAAGTGCCCAAAGAAAAAAAGGAAGTAATGCAATAAGTGAAAAACGTATAGAAACTCTCCACAATGAAATTGCTAAAAATCTAGGTGCGAGTAAAAAAGCTAATGATGAAAACCAACGACTCTGGTAGTTTTGTGTAAATTCTCCCGTTAAAAGAAAAAAACCAAAAGTAGAAAGTAATGATAATGAAACACTATGGATTAAATGGTAATCGTGAACTGGTAGACCTGTAACTTCAGTAATTGATGTGCCTAAAATTAAACTTCCTAAAGGCGTAGTACCTGGAAACAGCCCATAGAAAGAAAGTAAATTTTCTGCCCAAAATATGTCTCCATGACTTAATATTGATTTAATTGTTGAAATATAAAAGAATTCATCTGATCCAGTAGGGGATTCTGTAATTGGAAAACGAAAAGATAGTGCTAAAAAACCTAGCAATATTAAACCTGTTTTTTGGCTTAGTCTACTACCTTTCATGAACTATCAAAACGGTTATTTAATAATAGTATAGCCCTATTAAAAAAGTGCCTAAATTATTACTATATTTTTATATAGCGCTCACTTCGATAATATGCCACCTTGAAAGGAGCTTAATTTGGCTACAAAACGAAAAGGAACTCACGCACTATTAGCACTTTTATTACTTACAGCCATGTCTGTCGGCATGAGCGTTGATGGGTACCCTGCAGGAGGTGAACAACAAGGTGCAGGTGAAGATTGGGCAAAGGATAGTCTTGCTCATGGGTGTTCTTGCCATATGGATGAGCAACTTAACGAAGGAATGTATATGCTAAACGGAATCCCGTCAAAGTATGTTCCAGATAAAACATACAATATTTCACTTATGATAAATGACACTAATGTAATCTCTGAACCTGATACTGTCCGCTATGGGGGATTTTTAGCTGAAGTCAGTGAAGGTGCTTTTGAAACAAATGAATTATTCTGGATAGGTGATGATGGAACTTATATTTCACACAATGAAGATAGTAATAGCCAAAGAAATTGGACCTTCCAATGGACTGCTCCAAGCGACGGCACGGGAGATGCCTTATTCACCATTTATTTTAATGTAGTAAATGGAGTTGGAACTAATGGAGACCAGTGGGGGTATATCACTGCAGTATCAATTGGAACTCCCCAAATAGTTTCTGAAGAAACTTCAATACATGAATTGGGCGTAAGCTTAATGCAGTACTGGATTGCATTGGCTGCAATGGCTATGGTATTTGTCATGATTTTAGTAGCGTATGTTGTAATAAGAGGAGGGAGTTCCAATTACAGAGGTTAACGACATACTAGAAAAAATTGCCAAAGGCGATTTAACACCTGAAGATGCTCAAAAATTATTAGGGACATATGGTGATGAGGATTTAGGGAAAGTGATCCGAGAAACTCCAGGAAAAGAACAGTTGGAAATATTCGCTATTATTCTAATATTATTAGTACTTGAATTAATCTATGACTCTTTGTTTATTTATGGAATTCTAGAAGGATGGGACCAGCAATTCCTGTCATTTACTATTGCAATGGCTTTTATGATTTTAGGATTAATGCTTGACTTTTACAGAAGATCATTCTTACCTGATGTACTTGAATTAAAAAAAAGGAGGAGTAAAGTTATTACAAAGCTTGAACGATAATAATGAAGATTACACGAAGAGGTTTTTTACAAGGTGCTATCGGTTTAGCTGGCGCTGGAATAACTACTGCATTAACTGTTCCAGCCCTTAAATCACTCCTTCCTCCGCCCGTCACAAGATGCAATGAAGATGATGCTCATGAAACATTAACCTACAAATCTGAAAGTGGAAAATGGTATGAAAACATGGGTGGAAACATTGCTAAAAAGGAAGATTTCAAATTATGGGATGTCGCAATCGTTGATTGGGGACCAAAAGAACTTGAACAAGAATTAGGCACCTGTGAAATACAGTTAGCATTGGCAAAAGTTCCTGCTGAAGCTTCGATGGAAGGGTTGGGTGTTCTTGACGATGATGGAAATTCTTGCCTAATGGCATACCATACATACAAATGTCCTCACCTATGTTGTAAACCTGTTTTTGCTCCGGAAGGAACCAGCACTATCAGTGGTAAGGATTATGAAAACATGTTCCTATGTCCATGTCATTTGTCTTTATTTGATCCTTTATCTGTTATAAAAAATGTAGATGAACAAGGAAGAGAAGTAATGGCTGCAGAATTACTAGAGGGGCCGGCCCCGTATGGTTTACCTGTTGTTCCTATAGCTGAAAAAGATGGAGGTTTAGTGGGGCTAACTACTCAAATTGATTGGCTCAAATATTGCGGACAAGGATGAAACTAAGGCTAATTTTATCTGTAATTTTAGGAAGTATAACACTTCTTGCACTTCCTGCGAGTGCTGAAACGCCACTCCTTGAAGAATTGATGAGGAAATATACTTTCCCTCTTATATTTTTACAACTATTAATGGCAGTCTTAGCTGTCGGCTATCTTTACGCTACGGGACTATTACCGAAATTTATCTTTGCTGTATGGAAAGAACTCGACCAAAGATTTGCATTACGCAGATATGTATCCTTAGCTAAACGTGAATACTATTCTGTTGTTTACACACTATTACCTTCATCTGGAAGGACAATGCCTCAGTCTCATACTGAAAGATATAATGTAAAAGCCGTTTGGTATTGGTATCCTTTCTATTCACTAGGCGGATTATCTTTTTTTGCGTATATTATTTTGACTATTACAGGAATCTATCTTGGATTCTACTATGTGCCTGATGGGCAAATTGTTTATGATGAGGATGGGCATGCATCTTCTGGAGCATACCAGTCAATGGAATTGATTATGACAAAAGTAGCTTTTGGATATATTCTTAGAGCTATTCACCACTGGGCAGCCCATTTCATGGTTGCATCTGTCTTCTTACACATGATGAGAGTTTATTTCGTAGGTGCTTATCGAAATCCAAGAGAAGTTAACTGGATCCTAGGTGTACTTCTGTTAATGGTAACTATTTTCTTTGGTTATACTGGATATTTATTGCCTTGGGATGCACTAGGTTTTGCAGCTGCATCAATTGGGCTTGAAATGGCAACCTCTATTCCAGCTATGGGGCCATTAATGGCTCAAATTGTATTTGGAGGGACTCAAATTACTGGAGACACAATTACACGAATGTATTGGCTACATATTTTTGTTTTACCTCTTGTTGGAACTGTTATGATGATTGTACATATGGCGCTTGTATGGATACAAGGGGAGGCGGAACCGCATTAATGAGCGAAGAAGAAGTTGTCCAAGCCAAAGAAGATGATGCAATTGAAATGATTTATGATGATCAGGAAATACAAATTGAACAAGATACTATAAGAAAATTAGAGAATCGCGAAGAACATTCTGCACTAGAGGCAAGTATGGTTAAAGGTGAACCACTTTATCCTCATGAAATTACTAGAGATGGTGTTTTTACATTGTATGTCATGGCTATTTTATTTTACTTAGCTGCATTTATTCCTCCACCATTGCACGAATCTGCAGATCCTACTGCTGGAACTGCATTTCCTCCACCACTTCCTGATTGGTATCTACTATGGGCATTCGGTTGTTTGAAAGTTGCTTGGGACCTAAAACTTGGAATTCCACTTTCTATGATTCCATTTCTAGGATTAGATGATATTGAATTATTCTTAATGAGTGCAAAAGTATGGGGGACTCTTGTTCAAGGGTTGATTGTAGGACTTGTTGTAGCTGTTCCTTTTTTGGACCGAGCAATTGGAGCTTTAGTTGATCCACAATATGGAGATGTAGTTAATAGAGGGCACGAAAGACGACCTATTGAAGATCCTATAAGGGCTGCAATTGGAGTCTATGGAATTGGTATGGTCATCATGCTTTCTATATATTCAATTAATGCAAATATTGCACTATATTATCCAAGCATAACTACTGCCGTCCTTAGTGCCTTGACGTTATGGGGGCCTATCGTATGTGCGTTAATCACTTATATTTTCTTGGATCGAAGAAGATCTGAAGGTGCAAAGCCACTTAACGATGAAGAAAGATTTGATTTGTATTCTAATGGAATAAAAGATCGAAGAATGCAACGCATTTATGAATTTAAACTAAATCGATGTTATCAATGTGGACTTTGTGATGATATCTGTCCTGTAAGAGATATGGAGGGTGAGCATGAATTAAATATTATATTTAACTCATTCCAAAATAAACATGATGGTGTGGCCCTTTGGTCATGTATTTCTTGTGGTATGTGTACTGCAGTTTGTCCACAGAATATTGAATATGTTGATTACGTCCTAGAACAGCGATTGTTAGCTACAATGGGAGTTAAAACATGAGTGACAAACCAAGACAAAAACCATATGCCCGAACAATTCCTCATCCACTATTTGAACGATTAATTGTAGATGATGCAATGAATGAAGAAAAAGATGAATGGAAACCTGACAGATATCATGAATATGGTTACTTCCCTGGTTGTGTAGATTTCATGGATGTAGAAGTTAAATTTACCCATTTAAACAAAGGTGATGCGGACCATTCATCTATTGCTGCAGCATCAATTAAATTATTAAATTATGCTAATATAGATCCTTTGATTTTGGATATGAACGTATTCAAATGTACTGGACATGATCAATTATGGCAGGGAAATTTGGAAGTATTTGATTCTTTAAAGGAACACAATATGAGAAGACTTAAGGAATCTGGAATTAAAATCGTAACATGTTCATGTGCTGAATGTTATCGCACATTTGCTGTAGACTATGATTTACCTGGAACTCTTGGGATAAAAGTAGAACACATCACTCAAACTCTCCAAGGAAGGGGATTGAAATTTAAGGCTCCTGAGGGAGTTACCGTAGCATACCATGATCCTTGCCGTCTTGGAAGGATGATGGGAGAATATGACGCACCTAGAGATTTGATACAACTAGTTGATGGAGCTACAATGGTAGAATTAGAAAATAGCAAAGAAAGAGCTCTCTGCTGTGGTGTTTCTTCTATGATGTATTGTAATGATTCCACAAAAGCTGTCCGTAGAAAGAGACTGGACCAAGGAAGTGATGCCGGAATTGATCTCATGCTAGGTGGATGTCCTAAATGTTACATGCATATGCAATGTATGCTTAATGAAGAAAGAATGAATCCTGAAGAAGGGCATCATCACGACTATGAAATGATGGATTTAATGCAATTCCTAGTAACTTGTCTGGAGGACAAGAAGTAGTGTCTGATACTGACATTACTGCATTTGCTACTGAAGGAAACAGAGATAT
>Ga0066826_10001420_pt1 | contig 12300 bp, 9 predicted proteins | sample ETNtaG_12_FD_65496 | JGI IMG/M metagenome (GOLD analysis project Ga0066826, IMG submission 65496) | Marine microbial and viral communities from oxygen minimum zone, Eastern Pacific Ocean - ETNP201306SV49 | ecosystem: Environmental > Aquatic > Marine > Oceanic | place: Pacific Ocean: Eastern... | reverse complement strand
GGGAAATAGCGACGGAATACCGGATCGTTTGTGTTTAAGAAATTAGGCTCAAAAAACTCTCCACCTGAATAGCTCTCCACAGTACAAAGACCAACCTTGCCCATGGTCTTCATCAAAGCTTTTTCGGCCGCCTTAGCAAACTTCTGATAAGCCCCATCAGCATCATCAGAAAACTTATCTTCGGCACGCATCTGCACACCCATTGGATAAACTGCTGCGGCACCAAATCCCAAAGCACAAGCAACATGGTGTGACGAACAAATTTGTCCGCTCTCAACAATCAAAGAAACTCTCAACCTGAGGCCCGTTTCAATAAGACGCTGATTAATCGCCGACACGATCAGAGTCATGGAAATAGAACCGTGGGACCGTGTTACATGGCGATCACTAATGATAGCTATCCCACCTTGCTCTCGTGCAAACTGCTCAACATCGTCACAAACCCCGTCAATTCCGGCAATTAGCGACCTCTTATTTGCCTCTACGTCACCAAAGATAGGCTTAAATAACATTGAAAAACGACCAACGGGAGTCTCTTTCTGCGATCGAATTCTGACTATCTGTGCGTAATTAAGAATGGGTGATTCAAGAACAATTTGACGGCCAGGCTTAGCCCCTATATTAGGTTTAGTCCCAAGAGCTACCCGCATAGTCATTCCCTCGACTTCACGAATTGAGTCTAGAGGCGGATTAGTTACTTGAGCAAAACGCTGGGAAAAATACTTAGCAACTCCCCCCTCATTGTCGGAGAGCGCATTAATTGCATTGCCATAACCCATGGCAGACACCTTTTCAGTCCCAGTGGCCAGCATTGGATCTATCATGAACCGAAAACATTCTTGATTTTGAGAATAGGCTACATATCGTCCCGCCAAAGGAAGATCACCTGAGTAACTGGCAGACAAGGACGTTTCTTCGCCGGAAATGTCAGGCAAATCCTCAATTGCAATACGAGCTTTCTCAACTAAATTAAGGTAATTACGTTGGCTAGCCAGCAGTTCTAAAGCCTCTTCAGTACCAAAAGAACGTTTTTGATGATGGTCATAGTAGAGCATTCCGCCCGCTTCGATGCGTCCACGACTCAAAACAGGTTCATCACCAAAATCAATCTGGCCCGCTTCTGACATAACCGCTAAGTACGTTTCAGTTTCTATACTTCTGAGCGGCCTCAACCCAAGTCTATCCAACCGAGCACCAATGATTGAACCGTCACCAAAAATTAACGCCGCAGGGCCATCATTTTTCTCTTCATAGAGCGAAAAGTACTCGAGCATAGCCCGAACGTTAGGTGAGAGCGTCTTGTCGTTTTCCCATGCTGGCGGCATCATTGAAACGACCGCAGTAACCAAATCAAGATCATCCTCAACCACTCGAGATTGAAGCGTCTGATCTAAACGACAACTATCCGACTGGCCCTTTGGTCGAATGATATTGTTCTCTTTAGAACGAGCAATAGCAGTCTCAGAAAGGCGGTTCTTTTTGTCGGTATTTAATTCGCCATTATGAGCCATCAACCTAAATGGCTGGGCCATAGACGGATGAGGATCAGTATTGGTTGAAAATCGCGTATGAAAATAGAGCGTATGAATGCTGTGGGATGGGTCATTAAGATCTAGGAAATACGGAATTATTTCATTAGAATTCAATCGCCCCTTCAAGACTTGCATCTGCGCTGACATCGATAAAGGATAGAGCCCATCAAGTAGTACCTCTGTATAGGCTTTTGACTCAATCGCTAATAGGGCCTTGTGAATGGCTTTATCTAGCTGAGTACCTCTAATTCCTGCTGGCGCAGCAAACACCCACTGGGCAATTGGTAATTGATATTTAACTGATGCCGGTCGCAAAACAGAATTATCAACCTGTACATCGCGAGTAACAAGAATTTCCATACCTTGAGCTTCTAGCGCGAGATCGACCAGTTCTCTGGCACTTTGATGCTGACTTGGATCGTTTGGTAAGAAGAAGTTGGCTACTCCAAATTCACCAGGAGTTAAGTCAGAATTAGTCACTTTATTAAAAAACTCAACTGATAGATCAACGGACACACCGGCGCCATCTCCAACACCTTCAGCTGACATGCCACCGCGGTGAGGCACTGCACAGAGTGCCTCATGCCCCTTAACTAAAAGTTCGTGAGACTGCTTGCCATCTTTGCGAGTGAGGAAACCTACTCCACAGCTACTTTTTTCAAAAGCACTGTCATAGAGGCCAAACTGTGTCGCTTCATTCATATTCATTGATTCTTCTTTGGGGGCTACTGGTATGGTTTGTGGGGCATAATTGTCCGCCCCCTCATATTGCCGAGGGACGCGTATTTTACACTTCCAAACCGATTACGACAAACGTGATTACGCTGAGAAACCCCAACAGACGTCAATAAATCAGGAGTTTTGGATCGAATTCAACCAAAATATCGAATATTCACAGAACGATTAACTAGTTACTCGGATTTTTTGCCTGACGCCTTATGCACCGCATGTACTAATTAAAACTTTTTTCAACCAACTTTGAGAGGAATCAACCTCAACATAGGCATCCCCTAATGCTCTGAGCAATACAAGCCTGAGCTTGCCATCAAGCACTTTCTTGTCTCGATACATTAGTGAGATAAAGTCAGCCGAAGTTATATCATCCGGCGGTCTTGAAGGTAGAGAAAAAACCTCTAGTAGACTCCTGATTCTTTGCACATCTTGATCGACTAGATGCCCTGCAAGCACAGAAACCTCCATCGCCATTAACATTCCTATGGCCACTGCTTCCCCATGTAAAAAACCAGTGTATTCTTGAAAAGTTTCAATAGCATGACCGAAAGTATGCCCAAGATTAAGGATCGCACGCACACCCTGTTCAGTTTCATCCGCAGTAACTACCTTAGCCTTGTCAATACAGGACTTTTCTATGGCATAACTGAGAGCATTCTCATCTCGGTTTAATAGCATCTGAGCATTGGCTTCCAGCCATTCTAAGAAATCGTAATCCGTAATCAAACCATATTTAATCACTTCGGCCATACCCGCAGAAAACTGCTTGGCTGGGAGTGTATTTAAAATATCTAGATCGACAACAACGGCTCTTGGCTGGTGAAAAGCACCAATCATATTCTTACCCAACTCATGATTGACCCCAGTTTTTCCGCCGACAGAAGAGTCTACCTGAGCTAACAGCGTTGTGGGTATTTGAATGAATGGGACACCACGCTGATATGATGCGGCGGCATAACCAGTCATATCTCCAATAACCCCACCGCCAAGAGCGATCAAGGTTGTCTTTCTATCGTGCTGTTTCTCTAACAGCTTGGTAAAAATCAAATTTAAATGATCTAGATTTTTAAACCTCTCACCATCGGGCAAGACTACAACATCCACCTGCTTTTCAGGCAGGCTGTCAATAACCAAGTCTAGATATAAGGGGGCTATAGTGTCATTAGTGACAATTAGGACTTTTTGGCCTTGAATATATGCATCCAGATTTATTCTAGATAACTCTGCTGAGCCTATAAAAATCGGGTAGCTTCGATCACCTAAATCGACCTGCAGGACTTTTGAGGCACTAGCATTAGGGCTTGGAGATTTGATCATGGTTCTTTATATTTCTTGGATTCGACCCTAGTTTAACCTTTTAATGCCCCTCATGCTCGGAGAATTTATATCTAGACTAAGTATCAACTAAATTACCGATAACTGATCAGCAAGTTCAGCAGCTACTTGTTGTGCGTGAAAACTTGAGGATCTGAAGACAATATCGGCAATCTCGCGATAGAGCGGATCTCTCTGCTCGTAGAGAAGGTCTATTGTTGACTTACGATCTTCGACCTGCAGTAAAGGCCGCTTCTTATCTCGTTCGGTCCGCTCATAAAGTTGTTGTTTCGTGACCCAGAGATAAACAACTTTGCCGGCAGTGGTCATCGCATTGCGATTATCTGTACTTAAAACAATTCCACCACCTGTAGCGATAACAGATGGCGTTGAAGAAGAAATAGTGCGCATGAGCATATTAGATTCACGCTGCCTAAAACCATCTTCTCCCTCCATATCAAAGATCCATTGAATATCTGCACCTGTTGACTTCACTATTTCTAGATCAATATCGAAAAATGGTCGCCCTAAGACACTAGCGAGTTGTTTGCCAATGGTAGATTTACCTGCGCCCATGGGGCCGACTAAAAAAAGATGCCTTGTGGTCATGTGTCTATAAATTTTTCATCTATTATTTTGAGTGTTATGAGGATGAGTATTTCACGTTTATCCTTTGCGCGCATTTGTTTTTTAAACAAGTTACCTATCAGTGGTATATCGCCAAGAACTGGAACCTCCTCTATGAAGTTCGAAATTACTGCAGTCGCCTCTACATCTATAATTTCTCTGTCGATTACCGCTCCAGGCGGGAGTGGCGATACACCATAAGAGACAACCTTATAACCTTCATGATTAGATTCCATCTCAATAAGTTTTATCTCAGACGAAGAAATGTCGATGCCTAATATTGTTTTAGGCTCCGACTTGAAACCGATATTTAGTGGTAATATCTTATCTTTAAGCGCGAATAATTTACTGAACACAAAAGAAACCCAATAATAGTCAGTACGACGTCTTAGAATAACTGGATTTTCGTTAACTAGTTGGATGCACTTCACATTACTGACGTTCTATAATAGAAAAATTGATTTTAGGAAATTAAATTATGAATCGTCGTCGGGCCGTCAAATTTAGCTTGATAACCCTTTTACTAGGGGTAGGCGGCATTCTGTTAGTCACTTCATGTCTTTACCTTTATTTGAGTCCAAAATTACCCTCTGCTGAAGAACTCAAAGATGTCCGTATGCAGATTCCACTCAGAGTGACATCCCAAGATTTAAAGATTATCGGTGAGTTCGGCAACCAAAAACGAACTCCCATAGATTTTGAAGATATTCCCCAGCAAATGGTTGATGCCCTTCTGGCCGCAGAGGACGACAGTTTTTTCGAACACAAAGGAATTGTTGTTTCTGGCCTTGTAAGATCCGTTGTACAACTCGTAAGTCAAGGGAAAGCTGTTGGCGGCGGAAGTACAATTACAATGCAGGTCGCCAGAAACTTTTTTTTTCATAAGCGCAAAGAATTTACCCGTAAATTTAACGAAATATTACTCGCTTTTCGCATCGAGGAGGTACTGACAAAGGAAGAAATACTATCCCTTTACGCAAATAAAATGTTTCTTGGTAAAACTGCTTATGGATTCGCTGCGGCCGCACAAGTTTACTACGGTAAAAATCTTCAGGATCTTAGTCTATCCCAGGTTGCAATGGTAGCAGGTCTACCTAAAGCCCCATCTGCTTACAATCCCATTGCCAATCCAAAGCGCGCTACTGAGCGAAGAAATTGGATATTAGGACGAATGTTAAAATTAAACAGTATCTCCTACCAAGAATATCAGGAAGCTATAATTGAAGTTGATAATGCGTTCTACCATGGCTCCAAATCAGAGGTAGAAGCCGATTATGTTGCTGAGATCGTTAGACAAGAGGTTATCTCTAAGTTCGGCCTCAAAGCTTATACTGAGGGCTATACCGCAATCACTACAATTGACTCATCAATGCAAGAAGATGGTGTCAATGCTTTGCATTCTGGAGTCTTATCCTACGATCAACGTCACGGATATAGAGGTGTGGAGAAATCAGGAATAAAGAAACCTCTCTGGTTAGAAACCTTAAAAAATGCTCGTGATGTTGGGCCATTGGAGCCCGCAATCATAAGCCAAGTTGCCGATGATCGATTAATAGTGTTAACGAGAGATGCAGGCATACAAACACTTAATTGGAATGATGGCCTTAAGGGTTTACGAACCTATAAAACAGTGAATGCTAGATCGGCTCCAATTGAATCAGCAGCCGATCTATTTAACGCTGGAGATCTCATTAGGGTTAGAAAAGGCGTTAACGGGAAGATAAAACTGGCTCAGCTTCCAACTGTACAGTCGGCGCTAGTGGCTATAGATCCATACAATGGAGCTGTGAGAACTCTGGTTGGAGGGTTTGATTTCAGAGAGAGTCGCTTTAACCGAGCTACCCAAGCCGCTCGTCAACCCGGCTCAAATTTCAAACCTTTCATTTATGCAACTGCCCTTAAAAATGGCTTCACGCCGGCATCAATAATCAATGATGCTCCAGTGGTTTTTGATGATGCAAAATTAGAGGATACTTGGCGGCCGGAAAATGATGGGGGGAAATTCTATGGGCCGACTCGTCTAAGAGAAGCCCTATACCGTTCTCGTAATCTTGTCTCTATTAGACTCTTGAGGCGAATGGGAATTGATCAAACACTTGAAGGGTTGCAATTATTTGGCTTTGATACAAGTGAAATGCCGTTAGATTTATCTCTGGCGTTAGGGAGTTATGCCTTGACTCCATTAGAGATTGCAACTGGGTATGCCATGTTTGCCAATGATGGTTATCAAGTTAAACATCATATCCTTGACAAAATCGTTGATCGAGATGGAAATGTTATTTTCCAGGCGTCTCCTGAAGTTGCCTGCGACCCCTGTAGTGAACCTAACGATCAATTAAAGCTCGGTGATGCAACATCTATAGAAAATATGATGTCGCCTGAAGTTGATTTGCAACTACGAGCACTATTTGATGATTTAGAAAAAGCATCTGCCGAGGATGGCGATCGGTATAGCTGGGATAAAGTTAAACAAAGCCTAGCAACACTGCCTAGTGCCAAAGTCATTCCTGCTAAACAAGAAATGGATCCTCAGACAGCATTTTTGATGGACTCCATGCTAAAAGACGTTATTTTGAGGGGGACTGGTGTTAAAGCTAAAGTGCTCAACCGAAGTGATATTGGAGGTAAAACTGGCACTACCAATGGTCCGAGAGATGCGTGGTTTTCTGGATATTCTCCTCATCTAGTAGCAACAGCTTGGGTTGGATTTGATGACAATTCAGTCATCGGCCGCAATGAATATGGCGGGTCCGCTGCCCTTCCTATTTGGATTGACTTTATGTCAAAAGCACTGAAAGGAAAGGCTGATCTAGATAAACGACAACCTAATGGTATTGTCACAGTCAAAATTGATCCAAAGACAGGGAAGCGAGTTGCGCCTAGTAACAAGGGCATCTATGAATTTTTCAGAACTCAAAATGTCCCTGCAGCGCCAGACGAAGATTCTAGTTCCACAGAAACAGATCAAAACCCTCTCCCCGATGATATTTTTTAGAATCCAAGTTAACGGTATTTAAATGGTAATAGATTGGACAAAGATTGATACGGTTCTGCTTGATATGGACGGTACTCTATTGGACCTGCACTTCGACAATTTCTTCTGGCTCCAGCACTTACCTGAGTATTATGTAGCAAAGTTTCCGGGTGAGGAGGAAAAAGCTCTGGATGACCTGAAACGCCAATTGTTTGAGAAGAGAGGCACTCTAGATTGGTACTGCACTGAGTTTTGGTCTCACCAATTAGATTTAGATGTTGTTGGGCTGAAAAAAAAGATACGCCATCTCATCAGCGAACGACCTAAATCACGACTGTTTTTGCAGGCATTAAATGCCAACAATAAACAACGAATATTAGTTACAAATGCTCATCCTGACAGTGTGGCTTTAAAATTTTCTGTGACAAATATAGAAACAGAGCTTGATAGAATTGTTTCCTCTCACGAATATGGCTTCCCAAAGGAATCGTTAGATTTTTGGAGAGCACTTCGACAAAAATACCCCTTCGACCCTCAAAAAACACTCTTTATTGATGACTCAGAATCAGTTCTGGATACAGCTCGGCGTTTTGGTGTTGTCAACTTACTCTGTGTAGATAGCCCCGACAGTACAATCTCAACTAAACATAAATCTAAATATCCTTCTATTAGCCATTTTGAAGAGCTACTGTCGCGCAATGGTAAACTACATCATGCTTAAAATACGACTCGATAAATGGTTGTGGGCAGCTCGATTCTTTAAGACCAGAGCGCTTGCTAAATCAGCGATAGAGACTGGTAAAATCCATGTGGCTGGTCAAAAAAGCAAGCCCAGCCATATGATTGAGACAGGCGAACTAATCAAAGTCCGTCAAGGAGAAGACGAAAGAACAATAACGGTAGTAGCCCTCTCGGAACAAAGACGTGGAGCACCCGAAGCTCAAAGTCTATATGAGGAAACTCAAGAAAGCATATCTAAAAGAGAAAAGAAATCTGCCGAAAGAAAAGCTTTTTATGGATCTACACCGGCCTCTGTAAGACCAAATAAGAAACAACGACGACAAATTCATCGGTTTTTAGAAAATTAAGGTTAATCTACTCAAATCTTTCAGTACAATAGCGCACATATGAAAAACCAAGATATTCTGCAACGCTTCTTATTCGACGGTACTGACGTACGTGGTGAAATAACTACCTTAACATCCAGTTATCAAGACATTATTGCCCTGCATAATTATCCCCAAACTATTTCTAAGCTTTTCGGTGAATTTCTAGTCGCAGCCAGTCTTGTTGGCGCATCACTAAAGCAGGCGGGCATGGTAACCGTGCAAGCAACCGGAGATGGCCCAGTATCAACTATCATGGCCGAATGTAGTCAGGGTCAAAAACTACGCGGTATTGTTCGTGGCGACTGGGACTCTTCAAACAGTACCACCCTTCCTGGTTCCGCTAATCTGCCTGAGGTGATGGGCTCGGGTACTTTGGCAATTACTATAGAACCTGAACATGGAGAGAGGTATCAAGGTATTGTACAAATGGAGACTGCCGATTTAAGTGGCTGTCTAGAACACTATTTTGAACAATCTGCCCAACTACTAACCAAAATAAAAATTGCAGTAAATCAGAGCATTGCTTCTGGACTATTGATTCAACAAATGCCGATTACTCAGGACTTTGAACAAGCAAAAGATGATTGGCAACACCTATCTACGCTTATGGATACCTTAAAGAGTAATGAGCAACTGGTACTCTCTCATAATGATCAGTTATATAGGTTGTTTCATGAAGACAATGTTAGATTATTTGAATCACAGCCGGTATCGTTTTTCTGTAGTTGCTCCCACGAGAGAACTGAGCGGGCGCTTGTATCTCTCGGTGAAGACGAATTATTGCAAACCTGTGAAGAGCATGGGCTTGTATTAATAACATGCCAATTTTGCGATCAGCAGTATCAGTTTACAAAAAATGCTATCAAGGCTATGTTTAACACAAAAACCAATATCCTGCACTGAACTTATCTGCTCTAAATATAGCAATAAGTGGAGGTTCAAGTTCTCTTCCAAGCGCCAACGGTTATTGTTTGTAATAGAATAATGGCCTAATGTCCAAATGGGGAATATCTTGCTTAACAGACACTCAGCATTAAATACCGCAATATTTTTGTCATTTCTTGCAGTGTCATCTTGTGCCATTAAAAACCAAGATCATGGTCGCACGATCGAAGACATCGCCGATGAGATTTTAGAAGCGACCATGCTACGCTATCCATCAACACCTACTTTTTATTCGATCAAAAATAGTCGTCATGAACAACTATTTGATAATTCATTAAGCGCCATGCAGCAATGGCAAGCTAAAGAAGATCAATGGCTGGAGGAACTAAATGATATCGGTGAACCCAAGGACATCGGTAGTAGAGATTGGGTAACCTTTGGTATTACTCAAGAGAGTCTCACTGCTTCTCGTGATGCGCGAGTCTGTCGAAAAGAGCTGTGGGAGACGAGCACTACAACGGCCTGGTATACCGGATTACCGTTTATCTTTGATATCCAACCGCTAGATTCAACTGAATTGAAAGAACAAGCACTCCATCGTTTGAGCCAGGTTAGTCGGTTTATAGATATTGAAATTGAAAATCTCAAATACGGACTCTCAGAAGGTTACAGCTCTCCCAAAATTACTGTAGAGGCGGTTCCCTCGGAAGTTCGTATGCTTCTTGAACCAAGCTCTCCATTCCTTTCGATGGGTGACCGCGGCGAAGATGAAGATTTTAATGATCAAGTGAAACGGATCTTCAATAATGAAATTGCGCCAGCTATTATTCGCTACGCCAACTTCATTGAGAGTGATTACCTAAGTCAAGCACGTGATCAAATCTCAATTAACTTCAATCCAAATGGATCCAAATGCTATCCAGCGCTGGTTAGATCCTACGCTACAATTCAACCTAGTGCCGATCAAATTCATAACCTTGGATTACAACAAATTGCCAACATAAGATCAGAAATGTCCATCTTGCTTGATAAGCACTTCGACGGCGAATCGATTGAAAGCTTCCTTAGAAGGATAAATACAGACAAAGAATTTACATTCAGATCTGAAAAAGAGGTGGTCCAATATTCAAGGGATGCGCTTAAGGCCGCCCAAGACAAAATGAGTCAAGTATTTAGACTCAAACCGAAAGCGGGTGTTTTGATAAAGCCCTACCCGGAATATGCGGCAAGCGGAGTTGGCGAGTATCACTCTTCCTCTGAGGATGGAACAAGGCCAGGTATCTTTTATATAGCAGTCAAAGATCCCGAAAAACGATCACGAGCAAGCCAGCTATCAACGCTGTATCATGAAACCTATCCTGGGCATCATATGCAGGGGGCTATAGCGCTGGAACTAGGTAATAGGGTACATCCACTGGTTCGCTATACATATAACGACGGCTACTCGGAGGGTTGGGCTCTCTATTCCGAGCGGCTGGCGGAAGAGCTAGGACTTTACAAAACACCTCTAGAACTCATGGGAATGTTATCTGATCAGGCCGCTCGTGCTGCAAGATTGGTGGTTGATTCTGGAATTCACTCCAAAGGTTGGACCCGACAGCAAGCGGTAGATTACATGCTGAATAACACTGGATGGGCCGAGGTGGACATACAAAGCGACATCAATCGTTATATTTCATGGCCAGCTCAGGCAAATGCCTACATGCTAGGTATGCTCGAACTGAGGAATCTAAGAATTTATTCGGAAAAAGAGCTTGGTGATAAGTTTGATATTCGCCAATTCCACGATCGTCTGCTTGAAAATGGCAGTATGACTTTACCAATGACCAATAAGGCTGTAATTCGATGGGTAACAAGTTTGGAAGTTCAGCAGTGACTCTTTTCTGGGCCTCTTTCCCCATTGTTCAATGTAAAAACTAAGTGCTCCAGATAAATCTAACTTACATAGGCGAAAGCATGAACTTTGCGTTTAAACCGGAAGCCTCTGCGTCAGCAACCTTAAACTTGGTTCTCTTATTTTTGGATTACTATTTTTTCCATCAAAAAATCAGAACTGAGACTCGCCTTACAAAAAAACCGCAACAATGTGCGGTTCTTTTATAACAGATATTTACCCCTAAGCACCCAACAACCTGGGGATATTCACTTACCAGCTATTTGCTATTTGCTAAAATGTAGTCAATCGCAGACTTAACTTCGTCATCGCTACAACTCATGCAAGTTCCCCTAGCCGGCATGCCTCGAATACCATTAATAGCATTGGCATAGACTGCATCAATACCTTTCTCAAGCTTCAAAGCCCAAGCTGATACATCGCCATATTTAGGAGCACCAGCAATTCCTGAGTTGTGGCAGGCCATACAGTTGGTGTTATAGATATCATCCCCTGAGCGAGCTGACACACTGGTCGCCTCTTCGCTGCTAACCATAGATTGGCCTTCCATTAAAACATGACCGGCAGGGGCTATTCGCTCAGCAACCGCGACCCTTTGACTTTCTGTCAATTCAACATCTGAGTTGTCAGCACCACAGGCACTCAGTAAAAGGCTACTAAATAGTAAAAAAGCAAACAGGTTTGGGTGGCTCATACAGGGCTCCAATGTCTATAAAAAATGATTATTAATGTTTTAAGCTTTAAGTTGATGTCTCATTTCACTCACTGAATATTATACATAGTAAAGTCTATATTCTCATTACGAATGCGAATTAAATTCTGATCACCCAAGAGGCCTTAGGCCTACAGCTTGTCGCACAACTGAAATTAAGTCGGCACTATAAACTCGCGCTTTTTCAGCTCCTGCGCGCAGCGCAATCTCAACCTCTTCAGGGTTTTCAATCAACTCAATGTATCTCTCACGAGGCTCTGCCAAATGACCATTAATTAACTCAAATAACTGCTGCTTTGCCTCTCCCCAAGCAATTCCATCAGCAAATGCAGCACGCATCTCGCTAGCTTGTTCTGCAGAGGCAAAAGCCTGCCAAATCTGGAATACAGTAGACTCATCTGGGTTTTTGGGCTGGCCCGGTTCTAATAAATTGGTTTTGATTTTATTGATATGCTTTCTTAGTTTCTTTTCACTCAAGAATAGAGGAATAGTATTACCATAACTCTTACTCATCTTACGCC
>Ga0066826_10001416_pt1 | contig 12312 bp, 9 predicted proteins | sample ETNtaG_12_FD_65496 | JGI IMG/M metagenome (GOLD analysis project Ga0066826, IMG submission 65496) | Marine microbial and viral communities from oxygen minimum zone, Eastern Pacific Ocean - ETNP201306SV49 | ecosystem: Environmental > Aquatic > Marine > Oceanic | place: Pacific Ocean: Eastern... | reverse complement strand
ATTAATTAATTAAGCCATTGAGATCATACATTGAAAAAAACTCCCAAATTATTTCACTTGCAATTATATCCCTGTTGCCCCATGCTCCAAACCAATCATGTCCTCCTCCATCTACTCTATAGTGCCTTACCATAGTATTATTGTTCCCATTTAAATATGTGATTTCTTGAACAGTTGAATTATCGAAAGTATATATATCTGGCATATCAGTTACCAAAGGCTCTGTACTACATGCATTATGTGATCTCCAATAATCTACAACTGTATCTATGCCCATAGTCCATGCTTCATTACCACTATATGGAACAACTCCATCACTAGTCCCATGCATTTGAAGAATAGAGATTGCCCGCTGTGGTTGACAACTATAAAAAGTTTGTGGTGTCATTGATCCTGTTACTGATGCAATTGCTGCAATTTTATCACTAAGCTGACAGGCTAGTAAAAAACTCAGATAACCTCCATTAGACATTCCTGTACTATAAATTCTTTCTGAATTTATTGAATAGTTTTCTGAAATATTTTCAATCAAAAAATCTGCAAATGCAACATCATCTACAATACTTGCAGTAGTCCATCCTCCAACATTCCAATGAGTAATTCCATTTAAAAAAGTTCCTTGAGGATATACTACTATAAAATTTTCTTCAGATGCAATATCATTAAACTCTGTATATTCCATTATAACCTGATTATTGCTTCCATAACCATGAAAACAAAAAAGCATAGGAACAGGTTCAGAAGGGTCGTAAGAATCTGGGACATAAATGTTAAATGATCTAAGTAGCCCATCAAATTCAATTTCATATTCCTGTAATCCATATTCTACTGGGATGACTGGATCCGTTGAATCTATAACATTTATTGGGCCCGGCACATCAACCGTTTCAGGCATGCAAGAAAAAATAAATATTAAAATAATTAAAACTCTTTTCATAAAATTTTTTATTATAAAATTAGAAGTTAATTTAAAATTTGATTGTTCTTTTCTACATCAAACACATAATCAATAACTTCTCTATGTCTTTTTTCAAATCTAATAGAGCTTCCTGCAGCAGTTGCTCCATAATATCTTCTAGATGCAATTCTAAAATCCTTAGCTTCTTTTAAGTTCATTAATAAAAATCCATATACTCCCATATTTCTTGGCTCCTCTTGAGCCCATACTATATCCGATGCATTAGCATACTTTCTTATAATAGATCTAATAATTTCTTTAGGTAAAGGGAATAGTTGTTCAATCCTAATAATGACAACATTGTCTCTGCCCAATCTTTCCTTTTCTTCTAATAAATCATAATAAAACTTCCCTGTGACAAATACTATAGTTTCAATTATCTTAGGATCTGCATTAGAATTATCAATTACTAGCTGAAATCCTCCTTTTGTGAATTCATCAACTGAAGAAATAGCTTTTGAATGTCTCAATAAACTTTTTGGGGTGAAAACTATTAGAGGTTTTCTATAATTGGTTTTCATTTGTCTCCTTAGCAAATGATACATGTTTGCTGGAGTAGTGCAATTTGCTACAAATACATTATCCTTTGCACATAATTGTAAATATCTTTCAACTCTAGCAGAGGAATGTTCAGCGCCTTGGCCTTCATATCCATGAGGGAGTAACATTACAAGACCATTTTGTGTTTTCCATTTGTCTTCTCCAGAAAATATATATTGATCAATAATAATTTGTGCTCCATTACTGAAATCTCCAAACTGAGCTTCCCAAATAGTTAATGTATTTGGATTATTCATTGCGTATCCATATTCAAATCCAAGGACTCCATATTCTGAAAGCAAAGAATTATAAATTGAGAAGATTCCTTGATTTTCTGAGATATTATTATGTAATATTATTTCCTCTTCACTTTCCTCAGACTTGATTACAGAGTGTCTGTGTGAGAAGGTCCCGCGTTCAACATCTTGTCCAGATATTCTAACATTAAATCCTTCTTCTAATAAACTACCATATGCCAAATGCTCTGCCATTGACCAATCTAATTTGTCATTGTTAAACATTTCAAGTCTAGAAGAGATTAATTTTTTAATTTTGTTAATGAATTTTTTTTTCTTTGGTAATGTTGAAATAATTTCTGTAATTTTTTCTAATTTAAGTCTAGGATATGTAGTATTAACTGGCATCATCATTTCTTTCTGATTTGCTCTAGAAAAAGAATTCCACTCATCCTCCATAAAATCTGATATTTTTGTTTTTTTAACCTTTTTAGAATCCTTAAGTTGGTCTTCAAGCCAGTTTTTATATGTGATCTCTAAATCCTTTACATGTTTTTCATCAACCACCCCCTCACTAATTAATTTTTCAGCATATATTTTTTTTGGATTAGCATGTTTTGATATAATCTTATATAGTTTAGGCTGAGTAAATCTTGGTTCATCTCCTTCATTATGTCCATATTTCCTATAACCAAGCAAATCAATAAAAACATCTCTTTTAAATTCCATTCTAAAATCTAAAGCAAATAAAATAGAATGGACTACAGACTCTACATCATCAGCATTGACATGCAATACTGGAGATAAAGTTACTTTTCCAACATCAGTGCAATACGTACTTGATCTAGCATCTAAGTAATTCGTAGTAAAACCTATTTGATTATTAACTACAATATGTATTGTTCCGTCTGTCTTGTATCCATCAAGTTTAGACATCTGCACTAATTCATAAACAAGTCCCTGACCAGCAATAGCTGCATCTCCGTGGACAATGATAGGGAGAACTTTTTCAAAATTTCTTGGAAATTGTGAGTCCTGTTTTGACCTTACAATTCCATTAACTATAGCCCCAACTGCTTCTAAATGAGACGGATTTGGAGCGATATTTAAATTAATTTTTTTTCCTTTAATTGTTTCTCTATTGCTGGTCCATCCTAAATGATATTTAACATCTCCATCAAATATTTTTTCTTCATAATCTTTACCTTCAAATTCACTAAAAATATTTTTGGCTGATTTTCCAAAAATATTAACTAGAGTACTTAGCCTTCCTCTATGAGCCATTCCCATAACAAACTCCTCAACACCTTTATCAGCTGCTATTTCAATTAAAATATCTAGGGCAGGGATTAATGATTCCCCTCCCTCTAATGAAAATCTCTTTTGACCAACATATTTTGTATGTAAAAAATTCTCAAATGAAACTGCTTCTACAAGTTTTTCAAGCAATTGCTTCTTTTGGCTAGAAGATAATTTTGGGTGATTGTTATTAATATTTAACTTATTTTGAATCCAATTTATTATCTCAGGATCTCTTATATACATATATTCGATTCCTATTGAATCACAATATATCTCCGTAAGATACCGAACTATAATACGAAGCGACTGTGGCCCAATACCTAAAATTTCACCTGCATTAAATACTGTGTCTAAATCCTCATTTGATAAATCAAAATTTTCTATATCTAAAGAAGGAGTATATATTCTTCTATCTCTTACAGGATTTGTTTTAGTAAATAAATGGCCTCGAGATCTATATCCATCAATCAAGTTTATCACATTAAATTCTTTTTTAACATGATCAGGAATTTGTGATGTAACACCTTCAACAATTTCTCCATCAAAAAGCTTGTTACTTCCAAAATCATATCCTTGAAAAAATGCTCTCCAGCTCGGCTCTACTGAATCAGGGTCTTTTAAATATTGATCATATAAATCTGCAAAGAATGCAGTATGAGCGGCATTTAGAAAAGAAAAATTATCCATTATAAAAATTCCTATTTTTCAGATTATAAAGTTAATTAATATTAATTAAAAAGAGCAGAAAAACTATATCTTCCTTTTCGTTAAAGAATCGCCAAAATTATGAAGAAATTCGTGTTTTTCTTTAGGCAAATCAAGTGAATCTAAAATTTTAAATGCAATATCCGTATACTTTTTTATTTCTAGGATAACCTCATTTTCAATATTGCAATCATTATATATTTCTTTCACTAAAACTATTTTTTGTTGATTATCCTTGTGAGGGCTATTATATAAAGAGATTAAATTAGCTTTTATTTCATTAGAAACTAATTCAAGTGTTTTTAAATATAAAAATGTTTTCTTTTTCTCAATTATATCTCCACCAATTTTCTTTCCAAAATCATTTTCATTTCCATAACAATCAAGATAATCATCTTGCAATTGAAAAGCTATTCCTAAGTTCTTTCCAAAATCATAAATTTTTTCTTGCTGCTCCAAATTTGCATCAGCTATAATGGCGCCCATTTTCATTGCTGCCCCAATTAATTCTGCAGTTTTACATGTAATCATTAACAAGTATTCTTCAAGTGATGTTTCTTTTCTTTTTTCAAAATCAATATCTAATTGTTGTCCTTCGCAAACTCTTATTGCTGTTTTACTAAATAGTGATGCCATTGGAACAAAAATATCTGGCTCATAATTTTCAAATATCTGATATGCCAAAATTAGCATTACATCACCAGATAAAATTCCTGTACTACTATTCCATTTTTTATGTACTGTAATATTGCCTCTTCTTAGATCAGCAGAATCCATTATATCATCATGAACTAAAGAAAAATTATGAAAAATTTCTCCTGCTAAAGCAGCATCTAATGCTTTAGCTGGTGATCCAGAAAAAATATCTGTACTGACCAAAGTTAATATCGGCCTAATCCTTTTCCCTTCAAGGCTTAATATATAATGAACTGGAGCATACAAGTTTTCCGGGACTGCACTTATAGTATATTTTTCTAAATGCTCTGTAAACATTTTATGATATTCAGAAAGAGAAAGCATCTTATTTTATTATTTGGGTAAATGTATAATAAAATCCTAATTTAAAAAAGGCAATGAAAATTATAAAATATGGTAGAGTTATAAATAATATCTTATTAAATTTGCAATTATAAACTAAGCTCATGTATAGGACTCATAATTGTGGAGAAATAAGAAAATCTGAAATTGGGAAACAGGTTGTCCTTTCTGGATGGGTTCAAAAATTGCGAGATAAAGGATTTATGGTGTGGGTAGATCTTAGGGATAGGTATGGAATTTCGCAATTAATTTTTGATGAGCAAAGAACCAGTAAAGGCTTATTAAATCAAGCAAAATCATTAGGTCGAGAATTTGTTATACAAGTAAGCGGGGAGGTAATTGAAAGAGTTTCAAAAAATCAAAATATTGCAACTGGTGATGTTGAAATTTTAGTAAAAGATTTAGAAATTTTAAATAGCTCAACTACTCCACCCTTTACAATAGAAGACAATACGGATGGGGGCGAAGAATTAAGAATGAAATATAGATATTTGGATATTAGAAGGGAGCCAATCAAAAACAATTTAATATTAAGACATGAAATAACTCAGCAAGTCAGAAAATATCTTTCAGATAATTCATTTATAGAAGTTGAGACTCCATGCTTAATTAAATCCACTCCAGAAGGTGCAAGAGATTTTATTGTTCCCTCTAGAATTAATGAAGGTGAATTTTATGCACTACCACAATCGCCTCAAACCTTTAAACAATTACTTATGGTTGCTGGCCTTGACAAATATTTTCAAATTGTAAAATGTTTTCGAGACGAAGATTTAAGAGCTGATCGTCAACCTGAATTTACTCAAATAGACTGTGAAATGGCCTTTGTTGAACAAGATGATATTCTAAAAACGTTTGAAGGACTTATAGTTGATATTTTTAAAAAAATTAAGAATATTAATATTGATCCTTTCCCTAAAATGACATATGACCAAGCAATAGAGAGATATGGAACTGACAAGCCAGATACTAGATTTGGGATGGAATTTGTAGAATTAAACGATGTATCACAACATAAAGACTTTAATGTATTTAATTCTGCTGAATTAGTTGTTGGTATTTCAATTACTGGAGGTAATTCAATGACAAGAAAAGAAATTGATAAATATATAGAATGGTTAAAAACTCCTCAGATTGGAGCAATGGGGATGGTATATATTAGATGCAATGATGATGGGGTCTATAAATCATCTGTAGATAAGTTTTATGATCAATCTGATCTTAAAAATATTGCTGATAAAACAAATTCAACTAAAGGGGATATAATAATGGTATTATCTGGAGATAAAGATATAGTAAGGACACAACTTAGTGCGCTTAGACTTGAGATAGCTAAAAATCTAGGATTAAGAAATTCAGAAGAATATGCTCCTTTATGGGTTATAGATTTTCCATTACTAAGCTGGAATGAAGATGAAAAGAAGTTTCATGCAATGCATCATCCATTTACATCTCCCAAACCTGATCAGATTGACCTATTGAAAAAAGATCCTGGATCGGTAAAAGCCAATGCATATGACTTAGTAATAAATGGAAATGAAATCGGGGGAGGTTCAATAAGAATTCATAATAAAAATATTCAACAAGAAATGTTTAATTGTCTTGGGTTTACAAAAAATGAAGCGGAAGAACAATTTGGATTTCTAATGAATGCTTTTAAATACGGCGCTCCTCCTCATGGAGGTATAGCATTTGGTCTAGATAGATTAGTCGCAATACTGGGTGGAAGTGAAACCATTAGAGATTTCATTGCTTTTCCTAAAAATAATTCGGGGAGAGACATAATGATTGACTCACCATCAAAAATATCTAAAGAACAGCTTAAAGAACTCAAGCTTAAGCAAGACCTTTAAAACATAGATAATGAAAATATTTATTTATGTAATATTTATTTCATCTATAATTCTGATTTTATCTGGCTATTTAATTGATGGAATTAATTCAGAAAAACTTATTGGGCTAGGAACAGTTCTGCTTTTTTTTATTGTAATTCCTTTGTTTCTGTATTATAGATGGAAAAATAAAAGTTTTAAAGATTTTATATTAAAAAATGATAATATAAAAAATGGGAATAAACTATAGATCTACTACAGCTTATTTAAATAAAATAATACTCTAGCAAAGAGTGTTTAAATAAAAAATTAGTTCATGTTTCTTCTAGTAATAAAGAATTTATCTAACATTTCTTTAGATTCATTTTCTAGTATACCGCTATTAACTTTTGTTTTAGGATGGAGCCTCCCCCCCATTGTTTTATATCCTCTATTAGAGTCTTTTACTGCATAAAATAAATTAGAAATTCTACTCCAATATAATGCCCCAGCACACATTTGACATGGCTCTAAAGTCACATACATTGTGCAACCATCAAGATATTTTCCCCCTAGAAAATTCTCAGCAGCAGTTATAGCTAGTATTTCAGCATGAGCCGTAACATCATTTAATGTCTCAGTTAAGTTATGTGCTCTAGCTATTATTTGATTATCAATTACAATAACAGCTCCTATAGGAACTTCACCCTTTGTCAAAGCAATCTTTGCCTCCTCAATAGCCTTTGCCATAAAATAGTTTTTATCGTATTCTAACTTCATTAATATATTGTTCTATAATTATTTTGTTGTGAAAATGCTGATGGCAGAAAAAATTCTATTTTAAATAAAAGTAAATTTTTAGTATTCATTAGCTGTTATTTTTTTGTAAATTAATAATGCTTGACTATCTGAAAAAGATGCAATATAATGACATATTTCTAATATTCGTGAGTATAGTTCTGGTTTGTTTATATCTACTGTATCAGGCAAAAGATTTAGGATTAACTTATCATAACTATTAGCATTTCCTGCATGCATATTATTAGCTGCTGTAATGTAGCTTTCTAATAATACACTTATAAGATTATAACCTGCAATTTCTTTTTCAATAACCTCCTTTGACTCATATATGTTCTCTACACTAATCTTAATAATATCAGAAATCTGAGCTTTATATTTACTTCGATCCAAAAGAGATGATTCAAATACTCCTTTTATTATTTCCTCTTCATTATTCATAAATATATCAACACTCTCATTAATCAAAGTATTTATAGACAAGGCTCTTAAATAGCTTATTCTATCAGTAGTATTACTTAGTTGATGATACTTTTTTGTGTTTATTGAATCTCTTACCAAATTAATCAAATATTCTAATGCAAATTCTTCTTCAATTAATCCAAGATTTATGCCATCCTCAAAATCAATTATTGTATAACAAATATCATCAGCTGCTTCTACTAAATATGCTAATGGATGTCTTGTATAGCTCCCTGTTGAATCTTTTGATAATCCAAGTTCTTGTGCTATTTCAGAAAATATTCTTACCTCAGACTGAAAGAACCCGTATTTCTTATGGGAAACATTTACAGTAGGTTTTATCGGAAGGGACCCCTTTGGATATTTTACAAAAGCTCCAAGTGTGGCATAGCTTAATCTAAGACCTCCTTCTCTTCCAATTCTTGATTGTGTAAGGATTTTAAACCCATTCGCATTCCCTTCAAAATCACATAAATCTTGATACTGCTTCTTAGTTAAACTCCTAGAAAAATCTTTCCCCTTGCCAGATATAAAAAACTGTCCAATAGATTTTTCTCCAGAATGACCAAATGGTGGATTCCCAATATCATGAGCTAATGATGCAGAAGCTACAATTGCTCCAAAATCATTAGCCTGATAGCCATGAACATCTCTTAAATCAGGATATTTTTCAAGAATTTTTAATCCTACCTTCCTGCCTAAAGACCTTCCAACAACACTAACCTCTAAGCTATGGGTTAGCCTAGTATGGACAAAATCTTCATTTGACAAAGGGACTACCTGTGTCTTATCTTGTAAGCTTCTAAATTCAGAAGAGAAAATTATTCTATCATAATCTACCTCAAAGCCAAGACGAATTTCATCTTGATCCTTTCTTTCCCTTTTTTGGGTATCTCCAAACCTTTTTAATGATAATAATTTTTCCCAGTTCATTTTTTATTTCCTGATTAGCAATATAACAATAATCTGTTAATAGATCTCAAAATTATATTTAACTAATAACATTCTCTTAACATTAAGGTTACATTATAAAATGATCTTTGCAATAGAATATTAATTCATTTTAAAAATGAAAAGATATATATTTTTAGTTCTAGTATTATTTACGATGTATTCCTTTTCTCAAAAGGACAATAATGCAGTTAATGCTAAAGGGAAGCCTCATTTTAAAGTATTTTGGAATTATCATTATGCAGAAGGTATTCAACAAGGTAGTGCCTTTGAATTAACAAGAGCCTATCTTGGTTACAAATATAAATTTGATGAGAGATTTTCTGCAAAAATTATCTATGACATAGGGGAAAATGATGCCGGGAGTAATCATACTGCATTTGTAAAAATAGCGCAACTCGATTACAAAATAGATCCAAGTGTTAAAATCAGTATGGGATTGATTGGAGGAAAGCAGTATAAAGCTCAAGAAAATCATTGGGGATATAGATACATTTATAAAATGCTTCAAGATGAACATAAATTTGGTCCTAGTGCTGATTTAGGAATAAATGTAGAATTTAAAATTAGTAAAACAATAATAGGGAACCTGTTTGTGTTAAATGGAGAAGGATATAAAAATCTTCAAGACGATGATGGAAATCAAAGGGTTGGAATGAGTCTGATTTATAATCTAACAAAAAAATTAACTACTAAATTCTATTATGACACGTATGCCTCTGAAAACTCTAAGTCATTAAATAATTTGGCTTTTTTTGCTGGCTATAAAGCCGATACATGGAGCATTGGAGCTGAATATAATAAAATGGAAAATGGAATAAACTACAAAACAGCTATTGATGGACATAATCTAGATGGTATTTCTTTTTATGGCAGTTATGGCTTTAATAACAAAATTGAAATATTTGCTAGATTTGATGAAATATCCTCTAATACTTTAACTAATCAAGACAATAGCTGGAACTATAATAAAGATGGAGCTCTATTAATTTTTGGAATTGAATACGCAGTTTCTAAAGGAGTAAAATTTTCAATAAACACAAGGAGTTTTAATTATATAAATGATGATATAGAAGATATGTCATTTATATATTTTAATACAGAATTTAAATTATAAAGAAATGGAGAATATTTATTTATTAATGTTAGTTGCACTAGTTGCATTGGCTATTGCAGACCTTATAGTAGGGGTCAGTAATGATGCAGTTAATTTTTTAAACTCTGCTCTTGGGACCAAAGTACTTTCGTTTAAAACCATCATGATTGTTGCCAGCATTGGGATTGCTGTTGGAGCAGTGTTTTCTAGTGGGATGATGGAAGTAGCCAGAAAAGGAATATTTAATCCTGGCGAATTTATGTTTAATGAGATCATGATAATTTTCATGGCGGTAATGATTACAGATATTTTATTACTTGATTTCTTCAATACTGTTGGATTGCCAACATCTACTACTGTCTCTATTGTATTTGAACTATTAGGAGCCTCTGTTGCTATGGCACTAATTAAAATTGGGCTAGATAATGGTAGTTTTTCAGATTTAGGAATGTATATTAATACAACAAAAGCAACACAAATAATTCTTGGAATTCTGCTCTCGGTGGTAGTAGCATTTTCCATTGGGGCAATAGTCCAATGGATCTCTAGGCTTTTACTTTCTTATGATATTTCGTCGAAAGCAAATTGGGTTGGAGCAGTATTTGGAGGTGTCGCACTAACTGCTATTACCTATTTCATTCTAATGAAAGGAATAAAAGGCACAACATATGCTAAAGAAAGTTTTGAAATTATTGGAGGCATGACAATTAAAGATTATTTAGAATCAAATGTTTTTGCAATTGTTGCATATAGTTCGGTATTTTGGTCATTGCTTTCTTACTTTTTTATAACCTTAATGAAAGCAGATATTTATAAAATAATTATTGCTGTTGGTACATTTGCATTGGCTTTAGCCTTCGCAGGAAATGATTTAGTGAATTTTATTGGAGTCCCTATTGCTGCGTGGCAATCATATGAAGCTTGGATTGCTTCAGGACTTGCTGCAAATGAATTTAGTATGCAAGTTTTAGCTTCTAAAGTCCCTACTCCCAATTATCTTTTATTTGCTGCTGGTATTATAATGGTGCTAACATTATGGTTTTCAAAAAAAGCTCACCGTGTTGTTAAAACATCAATAGATTTATCTGCACAAGGTGAAACGGAAGAAAGGTTTAGCCCTAATTTTTTATCGAGATCATTAGTAAGGGCAGGATCAAATTCTTCTGATTTTATTTTAAAAATTTTACCAGATTCTGTTAATAATTTTATAGAAAAACAATTTATAGTTCCTGACCTAGCATCAAAGAAAATAAGAAAAGAGGACAGGCCTGCATTTGATGTAGTTAGAGGGTCAGTAAATTTAATGGTTGCAAGTATTTTAATTTCAATTGCTACATCTTATAAATTGCCTCTTTCAACAACTTATGTGACTTTTATGGTTGCTATGGGGACTTCTCTTGCCGATAAAGCATGGGGAAGTGAAAGTGCTGTATATAGAGTAGCGGGAGTATTAAATGTAATTGCTGGATGGTTTGGCACAGCAATTATTGCATTTCTTGCTGCAGGAACTATTGCCTATTTAATAAACATAAGTGAATTAATGATAGCTGTGTTATTATTTGTTGCCATAATAATAATGATTAGGCATTATACAGGTGGGAAATCTAATAGAGATAATGGAATAGATGAAAGTCTAGTAATTGCTGAAAGTAGTTCACTTCAAGGTGTTATCCACGAAAGTGCAAAAAATATTGCTAAATTAATTAAACGTGGGAACAAGGTTTTTAATAATACCGTGGAGGGGCTTTCTAAACAAGACCTTAGTCTATTAGATAAAAATAATAAGCAGATTAATAAATTATCTCAAGAAGTAGATGATTTAAAAGACAAGCTATTTTACTTTATTAGAAATCTGGATGATTCTAGTTTAGGGGCTAGCAATTTTTATATTAATCTTTTAGGGTACCTTCAGGATATAGCCCAATCCTTAGAATATATTTCTAAAATTAGTTATAAACATATTAATAATAACCATAGTAAATTAAGATATACTCAGATCATGGACTTAATGGAATTAGATAAAGAAATAAATGATTTATTTGTAGAAATTAAAATATCCTTTGAAACAAGATCTTTTCACAAAATGAATGTAATTCTAAAAAACAAAAAAGAGCTATTTAGTTTAGTTGACAAAAAAATAGAAGCACAGATTTCTAGTACTAGAAGTTCTGAAGAAAAAAGCCCAAAAAATACTACGCTATACATAAGTATTCTCCAAGAAACTAAAGATCTATTAAAAGCAATCATGAATCTAATTGAAGAATATCATGTTTCTCATGATGCTACTATTGAGCCTGCAATAGCAAATAATAATTCTTAAAACTATTTAGCTATAAATTAAAAAAGCTCCTAATTTGTGTAAAATAATTAGGAGCTTTTTTAATGGTTTTATTAATTCTAAGAGCCACACATCAA
>Ga0066826_10001415_pt1 | contig 12324 bp, 10 predicted proteins | sample ETNtaG_12_FD_65496 | JGI IMG/M metagenome (GOLD analysis project Ga0066826, IMG submission 65496) | Marine microbial and viral communities from oxygen minimum zone, Eastern Pacific Ocean - ETNP201306SV49 | ecosystem: Environmental > Aquatic > Marine > Oceanic | place: Pacific Ocean: Eastern... | reverse complement strand
TAAAGTTCTCCTCCTTTATGGCGATGGGCAATTCTATGAAACTGGAGTAAGTCAAGATAGCAATGAGGAAATGTATGAGGACTATGATGTGGAATACGTTATCATTCCTAATTGGAGTGTTAATCTATATACAGGTTATCCTTTAATAAGGTCAGAATCCCTTTCAGATACATACTATGATCAATTAAATCCAGTTATTGGATTATCGATTGGGAGTCCATATGGTCTGTTTTTCGGTGATTTTTTTATGAATGGCATCTTTGAATTGGCCTATTATAATTTTACAAAAGAAGCTCAAGATGCAAATGTCTTATTTGAGGGTCTTGCCTATCAGATTGGACTCTCTCCTGGATTCTTCATTGGTGAGACCAGTGTCAGCCTCACAGCATGCACTGGAATATATCATGCTGGAACAGGATTCATTGGAGGGGGAAGCATTGACCTGCCCATAGGGTCTATGCTTATCAATAATTTTGGAGATAATGATTTCATTGAAAACAATACAGAAATGATCGAGTCATTTGAGATTCGTTTTACTGGGAGAACAAATATTGTTCAAAAAGGAGAAGGAGGAGGTACATACTGGATGGATGCCGGGATTTCCTTTGGATACGAATTTTAAGATATTATTTATGATCTATAAGTCACAATTAATGATTTGAAAAAATTAATTTTTTTATTCTTTTGCCTCTTGCAGGGTCAAAACGCATATGAGGGGCAGGTTTTATTTGACTATAGTGGCACAGAAAATGGTGTGTTCTCATCAATGGTCCAAGATTCCATCGTGTCAGGATTTAGTGTCAGTCAATACAATGGAGATAGTTCATATTTTTTGATCGCATCAATAACGCAACAAGAAGATAACGAGTTTGACCTTTTTCTTGCCGCACTACAAGATACATCCTTCCCCTTGCAACCTAGAACGTGGAACATCCCCGGTGAAGGAGATGAAGGTGATCCCCTTAGCCTTGAGACGCTACTTGTTTTCATGCCTGGACTTGACTCAAATTTTGTTCTAGAGCTATTTGATACTTTTATAGATACCTCAAGTTCTGAAGACTCTACTGATCTTTTTTCAGATTTTTTTACTACATTCGCAGATAATCTATATCTAGGTTTATCAGGTGAACTTGTGGTCGAGACTGTCACAGATTCTTCAGTTATAGGGTCTTTTAATACCATCATGATAAAACCTGCTTTTCATTTCCCTCCTCATACCATATTCATAAATAATGGTGAATTTGAATTTTATGATATTGCAATTCCTGAACTCGAAATATCAAATGAGAAGAATATTCCTAAAGAATTTGAACTTTATTCAATCTATCCAAACCCATTTAACTCAAGCACCACCATTGATATATCAATTAGATCCTCTATCCAACATACATCGCTTTATATTGTGGATATAGGAGGTAGAAAAATAGAGACGATCTTTGCTGGAAAAATGAGATCTGGCATTCATTCATTCAACTGGAATTCAAATCAAAATCCAAGCGGTATATACTTTTCTGTCCTCCAAATAGGGAATTCAATAGAGACAAAAAAATTGATGTTGATCAAATAATGTCCGACATACAATTAAAGGAATACGAAATATTGAACGATCTTCTATTGCTTCAATGGAATGATGAAACTGAAAATGCAATCCCTCTCAAGCCTTTGAGAGATAATTGCCCTTGTGCAAATTGTTCTGGAGAGACTGATGTCTTTGGTAATATATATAAAGGACCTGATCAAAAAATGAATGAAGAAAGCTATATAATATCAGGGGTTCAACCTGTTGGATATTATGCCATCCGCCCATTCTGGAAAGATGGACATAGCGATGGCATATTTTCTTTTGAATTCCTAAAAAAATTATGTGGTACATTCGATAATTCATGAAACGTCTCTTCATAACCATATTATTAATCTTCAGCCATATTATCGGACAAGAGACAACTATAAAAGAGATCAGTCTATCGGGATTGATAGCTGATCGGGGCCAGGAAATATCGGGAATGGATTGGTATCAAGACAGATTGTTTTTGTTACCAGAAAATCTGGGAGGGTTTTTATTCACAATACCAAAGAGTCAGATCTCAAAGACACTTGAGATGGATGAGCCACAGCCTATCACCCCCAAGCAAACAAAATTCACAACACCAGATTATTCAAGCCTGATAAAAGGATTTGATGGCTTTGAGGCAATAGCGTTTCACGAGAACAAGGTTTTCATTAGCATTGAGGCAGAGTATGGAGGCAAAATGAGTGGCTACCTTGCCTGGGGAAAGATTGACCCAAACACATTAGAGATCAAAATCAAAAAAGATGATCTGAAATGGGTCGAGACACCTATCCAGCTTGATAATATTTCCTATGAGAGTGTATTGGTGCATGGTAATGACATATACATGATCTATGAGGCAAATGGATCAAACTTGCAGAAAGAGGCTAGGCAAACAATTTTTTCTCCTAAAGATGGAAACATATCACATATAAAGTCCAATAACATTGAATATAGGATCACTGACGCAACAAAAGTAGATGGTCATAATAGGTTTTGGAGCATCAACTATTTCTGGCCAGGAGATAAAAAATTACTCCTCCCTGGTAAAGATCTTATATTGAGTAGAACGATCGAAGGTACTTCACATTCACGATCTGATGCCGTAGAACGCTTAATCGAATTTGAGATCAAAGACAATGAGATCATCTTATCTAATAATGGTCCTATTCAAATTGTCCTCGACCCTGATGGCTCTCGAAATTGGGAAGCAATAGCCAGACTAGAGAATGAGGGATTGTTGATCGCTACGGATAAATACCCAAAAATGATCCTGGGCTTTGTCCCATTTAACTGATTGAAACTCTTTCATATTATACTATCGTTTATCATTTTTTTCATCTTTGGGTGTAAAAAGGATAATGATGAGCAATATGTCCTGATGATATCCTTTGATGGATTTAGGTCAGACTATTTGGATTGGTATGACACTCCAAATATGGATAATTTTATTAGTAAGGGCGTAAGGGCAGAGGGCCTCATACCAGTATTCGTGTCCAAGACCTTCCCCAATCACTACAGCATTGCCACAGGTCTATATGCTGAAAATCATGGATTGATAGGAAATCACTTCTACGACCCTCTATTAGATGATGAATATTCACTCAGTGATAGATCAAAGGTGGAAGACCCCAAGTTTTATGAAGGTGAGCCGATCTGGGTCACCGCAGAAAAAAACAACATCCAAACTGCATCCTATTTTTGGGTCGGATCTGAGGCTCCGATCAAAAATACATACCCCACGAGATGGAAAAGATATGATCACGACTTTCCATTTGATTCTAGAATTGACTCTGTGGTGAACTGGCTTTCCATGCCAAAAAAACAAAGACCTAATTTGTGCCTACTATATTTCCATGAGCCTGATCACACGGGACATGAGACTGGTCCCAAAAGCAATGAGACCGCAATGATGGTAACAAAAATGGACTCTTTATTTGGCATATTGATCTCTAAACTCGACCAACTTCCCATTGCATCAAAATTGAATATCTTGGTGGTATCTGATCATGGAATGACGGAGATCAGTTCTGAACGAACGATTGACCTTTCAAACCATATTGAGACCAGCAAAATGAAACAAGAGGGGTCTGGGCCATATTCTCTTTTATATGATATGGATAAAAATGAGATCGGGAACATCGTCGATAAATTGAATACTGTACCAAAGATCTCTGCATATGCGAAAAAGGATATTCCAGATCGATATCATTTTAAGCATCACCATAGGATCAAGGATGTATTGGTCATTGCAGATGAGGGGTGGTACATCAATAACCAAGCGATCAGTAGTTCCTCAAAAATTGGAGCATACATACCCAAAGGTGGGACACACGGGTATGATAATCAATTAAAGAGTATGCACGCCCTGTTCATCGCAAATGGTCCTGCATTTAAAAAAGGAATTAAAGTCCCACCATTTGAGAATGTGAATATTTACCCATTGATATGTCATATTTTAAACATCGATCCAAATAAAAATATTGATGGAAATCTTGAAAATATTATCCATATTCTAGACATATGAACTATATGATAAAATTTATATTTATATTTGTATTACTGGGCCAGAGTCTATTTGGTTGGGGAAACACTGGTCACCGTATTGTAGGCAAGGTAGCAGAAACCTACCTGACAAAAAACGCAAAAGATCAGATAAAAAAACTTATGGGTCACCATGATCTTTCAAGAATGAGCTATTGGGCAGATCATATCAAATCTGATCCTGATTGGAAACATGCAAATGATTGGCATTGGTGCACGGTTCCCGATGGGGAAAATTATGAAAAGGGAAAACATAAGGGCCTAGCCGTAGAAAAGGTCAGAGAGTTCATAGATACTTTAAAAAAGAAGAGATCAACAAAAGAAGAAAAACAAATTGCTTTAAAATTTCTAATTCATCTAGTAGGAGACCTCCACCAACCTCTCCATGTAGGGAATGGGGATGATCGCGGCGGGAATAGCGTCCGCCTAAAATGGTTTGGGGAGTCAACTAATCTACATAGCGTATGGGATAGCAAATTGATAGACTATCAAAAATTAAGTTATTCAGAATATGCGAATTATCTAATGCTTGATGAGAATAGAGGTCAGATCAGGCAATGGCAAGCAGACTCCTTGTTAACCTATATCCACGAATCAAGAGACCTGCGAAAACAGTGCTATGATTATCAAAAGGATGATCTTAAGTGGGAATATTTTTATACCAATAAGGATCTACTTGAGCAAAGACTTCTTCAGGGTGGTGTCCGCCTTTCAGGCGAATTAAATAGGATCTTCAAATAAAGTTTTTACAGTTTTGTCCCTTGAGAGGCCACAGCCTTGGCCTTCTTTGATATTTCATCTTGGTCTCCCAGATAATAACTCTTGATCGAGTTCAATTCCTCATCAAGCTCATAGACCAATGGAACACCTGTTGGAATATTTAATTTGAGTATGTCATCATCAGATATTTCATCCAAAAATTTTACTAGTGCCCTTAGTGAATTTCCATGAGCAACGATCAAGACCTTCTTCTCTTTCACTATGTCGGGCCTGATCGAATCAAACCAATATGGTAAGAACCGTTTCACGGTGTCCTTTAAACACTCGGAATTTGGCAGATCGCTTGGCAACATGTCTGTATAGAGACTGTCAAATCTAGGGTGCCTATCATCATCAAGGTCCAACTCAGGAGGTGGTACGGCGTAACTCCTTCTCCATATGAGCACCTGCTCATCACCATATTTTGCTGCCGTCTCTGCCTTATTGAGTCCTTGGAGGGCGCCATAGTGTCTTTCATTTAATCGCCAGTCATATTGTTTGGATATGTCGCTCAGACCCATCTCACCAAGACATATGTCCATAGTTCGGTTAGCACGCTGTAGTAAAGAAGTATGTACGACATCAAACGCCATCCCTTCCTGCTTTAACAACTCACCAGCTTTTTGAGCCTCTTTTTCACCCTTGTCTGTCAGGTCAACATTTGTCCATCCTGTAAATCTGTTTTCCAAATTCCACTGGCTCTCACCGTGCCGCAATAAAACTAATTTTTTCATTTGACCAATCTCATGGTTATGATTCAATAAATAAAAACATATGAAATTCTTATGCTCCCACTAACTACAAAAGGGATTTTTTAATTATATTGTACAACCATGTGTGGAAGAAAGGCACTTATAAAGAATGAAAAAGCCATCATTGAGGAATTGATGATCGATCAGTGGCAAATTGAAGATCATGGGCCAAGTTATAACATAGCACCTACACATTATTCTCCTGTATTGATAAAGGACAAGGGAAATAGGATCGTGAAAAAAATGAGATGGGGACTTATTCCTGAATGGTCAAAAAATGATTCTTTCGCATCAAAGATGATCAATGCTCGTATCGAGACAATTACCACCAAACCTTCTTATAGGAATCTAATTTACCAAAACAGATGTGTGGTCATATCTGATGGGTATTACGAATGGAAACAAAATAGTGGTCATAGGGGCCCTTATTTCATCCACCGTACAGATGGTCACCTATTACTATTTGCAGGGCTCTGGACCATTTGGCGGTCACCAACAGGACATATGCTTACGTACACTATCGTAACAACCAAAGCTCAAAAGGACATTCTTCATATTCATGGTAGAATGCCGTTGATCTTGGACCATTCAAATATGGATGAATGGATCAATGTTCAGAATGATGACTTCAATATCAATGATGATGCCATCTGCTCTATTATAGCCCTTGAGCATTATCCTGTCAGTGACCTTGTGAACTCATCATCTAATAATTCTAAAAGATGCATTACCCCATTGAAGGTCTCAGATGATCTTAATCTCTTTGGAGATAAATAATCTGTTCTATAGACCTCGATCTTTTATAGGGGCCCTCTCATATGAACAATGGATTTTGGTGTGATAATCATAATTACCACAGGTCTAACATTTAATTTCTAATCTAGAACTAGAGATAAATGCAATAAAAAGCCCCCTGTTCGGGGGCTTTTTATTTATCAAAAAATATCAAGGATATTGGGCAGATTGATATCAAACAACCCTGAAAGTTTATCCTGAATATTTACACCGAACACAAGACCGATGGTGGTCCAATGGGTCTTTGTCTCTTCATTGATGATGCCAGAGACCCAGTTGAACTGTGTTGTCACTCCAATGCTGATGGGAGTAGGCAATAGATTGAAGGTCGCAGTTCCTCCCAACGTAAACCCATAGCCAGGAGAGACCAACCCTCCTCCTATCTTGATTCCTGTCTCCAGGGTACTAGGGATCCATGACCAGGCGATCCGTGGATCTATCTGTGCGATCAAGAAATAACTTAAAGTTTGAAAGTTTTGGCCCACAGAATCTGACTCAAAATCAAACCAATTGATCTCTAGACCAAGGTCGATGTCTTTGCCATCGAATTGAAACATATTCTTTCTACCAAGCCCAAAACTATAATTGACACCAGCGATATGGTCGGCCAGAGTTTGTTCGATGATTATGGGTTGTGCATAGGACAGGTTTAAATATGATTTTGGTCCAGAACCCAAGAGAGAGTCTTGAACAGCCCTTTTTGCCTGTCTTGCTTTTTTTCGAGCTTCTTTTCTTAGGCGCCTTGCCTCTTTTTTAGCGAGTTTTGCCTCTTCCTGTGCGTAAGACTCCACATCTTTTGTCTTTCGTACTGCATCAAGAGTGGCTGTCGCTGCGGCCGCCTCCAATCTTGCTCTTGCCGCCTCTCTTTCCGCATCATACATGTTCTCAATTGCTTTTTGGGCATCTATCTTAGCCTCTTCCATGCGTGCTTTAAATGATTCCACGTCTTTGGCTTGTCCCTCTGCCTTTCGCATGAGTTTGGTAGCATTCCTAGCCCTCTCATTTGCCTGTTCCAGTACATCTTTCGCAAGGGTCAATTTATCATGTGCTGCCTGCAAGGCCTCTTCTGCTCTTGCTGCAAATTCTAAGGCAAGATCAAGATCCTCAAGGTCCTCAAGTCCTCTATCAATGACATCCTTCCCATTCCATTCATATTTATACGCATATTTATCAGGAGGCATGTATGGGATTATCTTTCTCTCTATTTCCTTACCTTCTCCATCGGTCAAAACACGAACCGTCTCTCCAAGTCTTCTATCATGAATGAATTCTTTTGTCTCAATTATAATATTCTCTGAATTAAAGTATTGGATCATCTTAAGAAACGCACCCTTTTCCCAAAACAATAGGTGCCTACCTACAAATTGTTCATTTGAATCAAAATAAGAAGACTCTACGACCTCGGAAATATTATTGTCATCCTTGACCGTGGTGTAGTTGAAGTGATAGGAAAAATATTCAAAACCAACAGAGTCACTGAATGAGACCTCTCTAGGGCGTCCATCACTTCTACTTATGAACGTCGCCACCCACCCAGGGCGCATATAACTTAGTTCATTGGAATAGAGATTTGGATCAAGTCTAGATACATTAGCAACTTCATGAAAAAACACTTTATACTCAGAACGTGCACCCGACCTAGACCATATGAGGGAATAGGTCTCTTTGGCTTGCCTATCTTTACCGAACCGGGTAACAGACTTGATTCGATTATCCTTATTATAGGTTGCCTGGTAATAGGTCTGACCATAAAAACTATGTGGTTTACCTCGGAGATCCAATACACGACGATATGGATTCCAATATTTGTAGTATTCTACGCGTACGGTTTCTTTGATATCCGATTTGGAGGCTTGATCTAGGGCAAGGACCTTTGTCGAAAAAAGGATAATTGATAAATAACAGCAAAGACCTATGCTATTTTTCAGGCCAACCCCCAACTCATCAATAATATGGTCATAAAGAACAAAGAGTACCCTATCCAGGTCCCTGCCTGAAATCGCTTATTGTAGTCAATGACCTCCTCACCCAATGTCTGATAATTCAATACAATGGTCTCATGGGTACCTTCTTCCACATATATATCTAATCGCCCCATGACCAAAATATCATTCATGATCTTTTCTTTTGAGGTCATGGCATTCACATCTTGAGTATAATCATTTGGGAAATATCCTACTTTATGCCAGCCGGGTAAAACATCTACGGGGTTCTTTAAAGGAGAGTACCCAGCAAGGTGCCCATCCACATATATAGGCAATCCTTTTGTGTCACACATGATCTCTAGGGTTGTTCTTTCTCGAGCATCTTTCCATGATGTTGGGTGAGTTATCTTTTGGGCATCTTTTGGATCAGGGAAGACAAACGATGGGTTGATCTCCTTTTCTTCAACATAATCAGAGAATGTCAATACAATGACAACTTTGCTTCTTAGATCATCTAAAAGAACATCAAACATTCCAATGCTACGGCTTGTTTGTATTGAAAGTTGCAGTGAGTTTTGTGACCAATTTTGTTGAATGTCCTGAATAGGATAGGAAATGAGATCACGAAAATAATCTGACCCAGGTCTGATAATATTATAAAAATTGAGAATAAACCAATTCTTTTGCTCTATCCAACTGGACACATCTGCTCTTTCAATATGACTGGAAAATTGAAATTCAATTCTTAGCCCAGTTTCAGTTACTTCTGTTTTTGAAGATAAGATGACCGGAAGGTCTTGAGCCATAGGAAGCGAACTAAGAATGACCAAAATCACAATTCCCCAAGACCTTTTTCTGGGGGAAACGATCTTCATTATATCACTCAGAATCTTCTTCTGCAATTGCTAGATTGATCCTGATCTTTTGGGTTCGCCCTTGAGGAATATATATATCCTGATAATCAGGTATGCTCATTGCAAATTTTTGACGAGGGGAGTTTGGATCAACAACTCTAACTCTATGCCACCCTGGTGTGATCGATAGTTTTTTTGGAATGGGGGTCTTACCTATCAAAGATCCATCAATGAACACATCCGCTCCCTCTAGATTACAAGCGAGTCTTAAAAAAGTTTTCCGTTTTGAAAGGTCTGGAGGTAAAAGATTGACCTCATTGCTATTGGAAAGTTTCCTGGTCTCGCGCTTTACTTGAGTTGTGACAGGAGGTTGATTTAATAATTCTTTTGCAGTCTCTCGAGCCTGCTGTATCACACTTCCAAACCTCTGTTCGGTCACAAGCTTATTATTCCTCACTGATGAAACAATTGGTTTTTGACCTGACAGGGCACGTGTCAATTCTCTATGTGTTCCTTCGCCAACTACGCCATCTACATTAGCAGAATTAAAGCCCCTATCACGTTGAAATTCAATGACGGCGTCTTCGGTCTTTGAACCAAAATCACCATCAACTCCATCATTATATACCCCACCTTCACCCAAATCATATCCCAAGACCAGAAGAGCTTCTTGAAGAGCCTTGATGCTCCTCGGTCTACGAACACCCGATCTCAACATTCCCTCATCAAGAATAAATGATATGTCTATTGACTCTTTCGTCAATGATTTTCTTTTTGGAGGAGGAGGTCCACTTACTTCGATCTTTTGTTTTTTTATGACAACAAGAGGCCTGGGGTCCTCTTTGACATCGGGCTCTTTAATATCGCCCTTTATTTCTATTGTTTGACTACTGGTGTCTATGGAATCATCCTCGGTTGAATACCAATTACTATACCAAACAAAATATTTTTCTGGACCATATTTATCTCTGGCATATACAAAGGAATCATAGAATGCAGAACCTTTTGCCTCTTGCTTTGGAAGAGAGAAGACCCTATTGCTATTACTACCCTCAGAGAGTTTTAACTCAGACATTAGACTATCATTGAGCGATTCCCATACTTGTATAAGAACAACCCTACTTGCAGCTGAGTGGAATATTTCAAAGTCCTCTATTGGCCTTTCAAATAAGTACCCTATCTGGACTGATTCGCTGTTCTCCGTGATCTCTATATCGATCAATGGTGGTTCAAACTCTATGTATTCTACAGCTGATGGGCTTAAGTATGTTCCATTGAGAGTAACATAAAACCAGTTTTCTTGGCCTGACCAGCCTGCAATATTATTTATGTCCAATACAGAACTGGTTACGATGCGCAGCAATGTACCATTGCTTTTTTTATGGGACGTAATGAGCTGTACTTGGTTAGCCCAAATAATTGACGTGGAAAATAAAATTATTCCAAAATTTTTAATATGTCTCATTTTAGAGATCATTAAGTTGTGATCTTAGTTTAGTTATGGCATCCAGTTCTTTTACTGGATCTTCGCCTTTTGATTCTTTTTCTCGAATCTCAATCCTCAATGAAGAGATCTTTTCTTTTATGGGTTCCGATCTTAAGATTTTTATGCAATCAGACACAATTTCTTCAGATGAACTATTTTGATCTTTTGTAAAAAGGATCTGTGCAATGGAATCCCTTTCATTCTTATCCTGAAAATACTCGATAATTGAAGATGATTCCACATCCAAATTCTTATCAAATAAAATTTTTGCCAATTGATTCAAAAGGGGATTTGTGAAAAGTTCAAGTTCGATCTGATCGATAATATTTCTTTTCAATTCAATATCTTTACCTATCAGCAACTGAAGTATTTCAACTTGAGCTTTGTCAACTTGACTTGAAAAAACTATCTTTCCTTCATCTACAAACTCGTCTTCGTAGTTTTGTTCAGGATTTACTCGCTGAGTATTAACCGTTCTAATGAGATCATGCTCTTCGATCGACAACTTTTCTGATATCGCCTTAATAAGATCGTTTCTTATGACCCCATCCTCAATGCTCCTGAGCTCTCTTGCAAGAATCATAATGTATTGCTGCCTATCTGTCCCTTTTAATTCAACTCCTTTATTGAAATCCATATGAAAATCAATATAGTCTATTGGTGAGTCTATTGCAGATAACAATTCTGAACTCCCAGATCGATCTATCCAGTCGTCTGGGTCGAGTCCATTGGGTGGCCTTACTACGCTTGGGATCAAGCCGGACCTATACAAGACCCACCCCGCTCTAATGGCTGCATTCCCCCCAGCCCCATCACCATCATATAATAGGATCACTTTTTGAGTGATCTTTGCTATGGAACTGGCATGCCGTGATGTAAATGCAGTACCTGAAACTGATACAACTGGATGAATAGCGGATTGATACAGTTTGATAAAATCCATATAACCCTCAACCAGTATAACATGCCCTTCCTTTCTAATTGCATCTCGTGTTGCCTGCAGACCATAAAAAACATTACTTTTCTTATAAAGTGGAGTTTCTGGTGAGTTTAAATATTTTGCTGGGTCATCACTTTCAAATATTCTTCCTCCAAATGCAATGGGCTTCCCAGATGGATGAAAAACCGGAAACATGATCCTGGACCTAAAACGGTCGAAGGTCCCCTTATCAGATTGTGAAAATAGACCAGACTGGACTATTTGAGATCTAGTAAAGCCTCTACCTTTACATTTTTTGACAAGTTGATCCCAACTATCTTCTGCAAAACCAATCTTGAACTGCTTGATCATATCTTCATTCAGCCCCCTGTCCTTTAAATAACTCAGGGCTTTTTGGCCAGACTTTGAAAATAGATTATCTTGATACAGTTGCACAGCGATCTCATGTAGTTTATATAGAGAAGAGTATAATTCAGAATCGCCATCTGACCTTTCAAGTGATATGGGTATGTTATATCGGTCAGCTAATACCTTAACAGCATCAGGGAATGAAATTTGTTGATAGTCCATTAGGAAAGAAAAAGCATTTCCTCCTGAATTACAACCAAAACAATAATAGATCTGCTTTGCTGGAGCAACGCTAAAAGAAGGCGTCTTCTCATTATGGAAAGGGCAAAGTCCAAAAAAGTTGGGGCCACGCTGTTTGAGATCAACATATTG
>Ga0066826_10001409_pt1 | contig 12346 bp, 12 predicted proteins | sample ETNtaG_12_FD_65496 | JGI IMG/M metagenome (GOLD analysis project Ga0066826, IMG submission 65496) | Marine microbial and viral communities from oxygen minimum zone, Eastern Pacific Ocean - ETNP201306SV49 | ecosystem: Environmental > Aquatic > Marine > Oceanic | place: Pacific Ocean: Eastern... | reverse complement strand
GTTTATCACTGTAGGTAGTGCACTAACTGAGCCTAGTGATACTCCATGGCTATCACATGCTGGCAAAAAGATAACACTTCTCTCGTCCCCTGTTGGCACCTCCCCTAAGGTAATTCAGAGTTTAACTGAAAGTCAAATTGTCAAAAGACATGCCCAAGAAATCAGTGAAGGGACTAAAAAGGGTAGGAAACTAATACTTTCTGCTAGCAGAGTAGATTATACAAAAGGTAATGAAGAACTATTATTGGCTTTTGAGAGATTACTCGAAAGAAGAAAGGACCTTCATGGAGAGGTGGTTTTGATGCTCTCATGCGTTGCAGCTGCAACAGGGATGAAAATATACGAAGAAACACAGCGATCTATTGAGGAAATGGCAGGAAGAATAAATGGACGTTTTAGCCTTATAAACTGGGTCCCTATTAGATTCTCAACGAAAAGAATTCCCTACGAAGAAATGGTGGCCTGGTTTACTCAAGCAGATATCTGTTGGGTTACACCTTTACGAGATGGGCTTAATCTTGTTGCGAAAGAATATGCAGCTGCACGTAAAGACCGGGGAGGAGTACTAGTTTTATCAGAATTTACAGGAGCTTCGGTTTTACTAGAGGGGGCAGTATTAACAAATCCTTATTCGCATAGACGTATGGACGAAGCTATAGAAGAAGCAATAATGATGGATCAAGAGGAACAAGAAATGAGAATGAAGTCGATGACCTCAGCTGTCGAAGCTTATACAGTAGAAGATTGGGCAGAGGATCAGATTAATTGTGTAGAGAACTCATCTATAAATCCTGAATGAAACTTATTAATGTCAAGAATACAATATTCTTACTAATACTAATATTTGTATTCAGTTCTATTGGTTTAGCTGAAGCCAAAAGACCAAGACCAGTTAACATCAATATTCTAATGCCTGCTCCATTTGTAGAATCGACACTAGATCTAGTATCAAGATTTAATGATAAAGAGAAAGGGAAAATAAATTTAAAAATAACTAAAGGACCCCTAGAAACTGAAGCTGTATCTGATCTTGCTATAAGCAGTCTTTTGCTTGGAAAAAGTACATTTGATGCTTTGTTAATTGATGTCACATGGTTGCCCAAATATGCTGCTGCCGGGTGGTTAGAACCATTTGAAGATCGAATTAAACCTAAAGATTGGGATTCCCTCGCAGCTGGGGCAAGACTGGGTAACAAATATATGGGGAGAATATATCGATGGCCACTTGTCGCAGACATGGGTCTTCTCTACTGGAGAACTGATCTTATGGATGAGCCACCGAAAACAGAAAAAGAACTATTAGATATTAGCCTGAATTTAAGAGAGCAAGGCAAAGTTCCATATGGTTATGTATGGCAAGGGAGACAATATGAAGGCTTAAGTTGCGTATTCCTTGAAGTAATCAATGGATTTGGAGGAGAATGGTTAAGCAGCTCAATGAAAGTAAATTTAACAAGTAAAGAGTCATTAGAAGCAACAAGATGGCTCAAGGAATTAATTACGAGTGGCGCAAGTCCTAGAGCTGTAATGAACTTTTCCGAAACGGAAGCATTACAAGCCTTTAAGTCAGGGGATGCAGCCTTAATGCGAAACTGGCCTTACGCCTGGGAAGAGCTACAAAAAAAAGAAAGTTATGTAAAAGGGAAAGTTGGGGTAACAACTATGATATCGAAAGAAAATCATGAGCCTTCAGCTACCTTAGGAAGCTGGGGTTTTTCTATTCTAAAGAGCTCAACAAAAAAAGATGCAGTATTTAAAGCAATAGAATACCTAACTTCAGAGAATGCGCAGAAGGAAATGTTTATAACTAATGGTTACACTCCTACAAAATCAGATATTTTTAAAGATGAAGAACTCCTGGCTTCGTCAGAATTACTACCTGTATTAGAAACTGCTTTATCAATATCTGCATCCCGTCCCCAAACACCTCTATATGCGCAAATAAGTGATGTATTGCAAAAACAGCTGAGTTCCGTATTAACTGAAGACAAACCAATCTATGAAGCTTTGAAACAGGCTGAGGTAAAGACTATGAAAATAATTTCTGCTGCTGGAAATAAATTATGACATTGTTATTCCTACCAGCTGGCTTATTAATAATTATCGTATTTGGTATTCCTATTGTTAGGTACACATGGTTAAGCTTTCATGCCTCATCTGTACTAACAAAATTAGAGGTTCTCCCAAACAATGGAGCAAATTGGATCAGAATTCTTGGGGACGACAGATTCTGGCAAGACGCATACCAGACAGTTAGATTTGCAAGCATATCAGTAACTATTGAGATATGCTTAGCTATTTTAATCGCACTATTGCTGGATCAAAAGATAAATAATAGGGGTTTAGTACGAGCCCTCAGTCTTTTACCCTGGGCTCTACCTACAACTATTATGGCTCTGGGATGGCGTTGGATATTTAATACACCCTATGGACCTATTGAAAAGATTTTCGCCACACTGGGATTGGGACCGTTAAACATTCTCTCTAACCCTGATACAGCATGGTTAGCAACGATAATTGCAGATGTCTGGAAAACTACTCCATTCATAGCATTGATTTTATTAGCTGGTTTACAGACAATACCAAATGAACTTTATGAAGCATTTAGATTAGAGGGTGGAGGAAAGTTACATGCATTCCAACAAATAACACTCCCAATGTTAAAACCATATCTGATCATTAGTATATTATTCCGTACAGCACAAGCTTTTGGTGTATTCGATCTCATACAAGTAATGACGGGAGGAGGTCCTGCAAGCAGTACAGAAAGTCTTGGTTTGTATGCATACTTAAATGCACTAAGATTTCTTGATTTTGGATATAGCGCAACAATCATATTGTTGACATTTATCATTCTAATAATTTTTACTCTTCTAGTTTGGCTATTAGCCTCTAAGGCAAATAGCATTCGTAAAGCTATAACATCATGAAAAAAAATAACTTTTTCGTATTAATATTATTATTCTGGTCTCTTGCTCCCTTCTTCTGGCAAGTATATACATCTTTTAGTACAACTGAATCTATAACAAACCCTTTTTCTTATGTCCAAAACAGATGGACCTTGGATAACTATATTCAAGTACTAACAGCGAACCCACCTTTTTGGCGTTATCTTCTTAACAGCACGATAGTTGGACTTTCCTCTACAGGCTTAACACTCTTAATAGCCACTCCTGCAGCATATGCAATCTCTAAGTCGAGTTTTCATGTTGAAAGAATACTAAGATTATTGTTACTTGCAGTATCACTGTTCCCTTATGTTCTTCTTTTCCTTTCTCTATTAGAAATAGCAAGAGTACTAGGAATTGGTAATAATCTATTAGCGTTAAGTATTCCCTACTCAGCTCTTTCAATGCCTCTAGCAGTGTTGTTATTATCTTCTGCCTTCAAAGATCTTCCAAAAGATTTGGAAGAAGCTGCCCGAATAGAAGGATTAAATCTATGGCAAAGATTGCGTTGGATATTAATGCCTTTAAGCTCGCCAGCTATAGCAAGTACAGGAATAATTATTTTTTTATTTTCATGGAATGAATATCCTATTGCTCTAACCTGGATAAGCGAAGTTGAGCTAATCACGCTTCCAGTAGCTATTGCAAGAATTGCAGGATCTTCATTGTATTCAGTTCCATATGGAGCTTATGCATCTGCTACTGTATTAGGGTCTATACCCTTAATATTTATAGTACTATTCTTTCAACGACAAATAATTTCTGGGCTCACACAAGGAGCAATAAAAGGATGACATTAGAACTTAAGAATCTAGGAAGATGTGTGAGAAAGAATTGGATTATTCGAGACTTAAATCTAAAGGTAGATCATGGTGAATGCCTTGCAATACTTGGACCTAGTGGTTGTGGCAAGAGTAGTACACTAAGACTGATTGCAGGACTTGATAGACCCGACGAAGGCAAAGTATTCATTAATAATGTTGACGTGACTGATATCTCTCCAGTAAAAAGAAATGTTGGGATGGTTTTTCAAAGCTATGCCTTATTCCCTCACTTATCTGTATGCTCTAATTTATCCCTCGGTCTAAAAGTTAGAGGCATTGGCATAAAAGAACAAAACATAAGGGTTTCAAAGATTTTGTCATTAATGCAACTCGAGCATTTAGCCAAAAGGATTCCTGCAGAGCTCTCAGGCGGACAAAGACAAAGAGTTGCTCTCGCCAGGGCATTACTTAGAGAGCCCGATGTATATTTACTTGATGAGCCAATGAGTAATCTTGATGCTCAACTCCGAGAAGAGCTAAGACCTGAGATCCGCCGTTTAATTCTTAATGGTGAAAGTCCAGTTTTATATGTAACACATGATCAACAAGAAGCTATGGCGATGGCAAACCGCGTAGCAGTTATAAAAAATGGGAAATTAGAGCAAATTGCAACACCTCAAGAATTATATAGAAATCCAAATTCAATATTTGTAGCAAGTTTTATAGGTCGTCCACAGATAAACATACTACCAACGATAGATGGTGTTGCCACTGGAATTAGGCCAGAACATATAAAGATAGTTAATGATGGAATAAAGTGTAGAGTTATTCATAAGGAATGGCTGGGGACCAACCAACTGCTATACCTTGAATCAACCTTAGGCACACTGAGGATGACCTGTGACGCAGGGAGAGAGATTGCTGAAGAAATAAATATAAATTGGGACAAAAAAGATGAACATTCTTTTGATAAATCAACTGGCCATACTTTGAATATCAATTAACTTTTCGATTCAAAAAGTATTAGTCGCTAAGTTAGACTTTATTTCCTATTTGAGGAGTTTATATCTAGAATAATATAAATGTGCAATAAAAGATGCATGCTCTTTCTCTAGGAACCTGGTTCATTCACATCGCAACTTTTTGTGAATGGACATTAGCAATCATTTTCATTGCAAGATGGGGTACATCCACAAACAATTTGGGCTTTATTTGGCTGGCTCTCGCGATGCTGCCAAATCTAGCCAGTGCTATGGCGGCAATTACCTGGCATATTTTCGACAATAGCGAGTTGTTAAAAGGCTTGGTGGTATTGCAAGCAGCCCTTACCACATTAGGAAATACCACCTTGGCTCTAGCTGCTTGGAATCTTGTCAGAAGAGAAACAAAGGAGTCATCAATATGATAATTGCTGATTCTCTTCTGCAACTTCTAGCCAGAATCGATCCAAGTCCCTTTTTTGTCCTGTCTCTTATCCCCTACCTTGTTTTTTTAAATTTTGCCCAAAAAAGCAATGGAATCCCAAAGATTTCACTATGGGGATTTCGACTCACACTGCTTTTTGTACTTATGACAATTGTTTTTGCAGTCGTGGCTCTTCAGTTTTATAACAGTGATCTTACAGATATTGATCCACTTCATGGTGCGGCCGAATCCTTCCTAACCCTTAGTGATGCCTTGGTAGCAATAGGTTTTTTACGACTTCGCCAAAAACAAGAGGTAAAAAACTCTTAAGAGGCAATACATCTTTTTGCTGAAATGCATTTCATCAACGAAAATAGTATGGTTGCTTCCGGTGTCCATGATCTCGACCTTATTAGCTGCTGCAGACCCAGCAACTTTCCAGTGGTCGCCAAAATGTGCTGCTGTAATGATTGCGTGCAATGTTTTTGCATATGCAATTGCTAGAGCCAATATTTCGAGACCTAATGAAGGATTCGAATTGCCAAACTCCCAATTTTTCGGGGGTATGAGCCATGCTTCTGTTGTAGCGGCAAATGCTCTAGGCCACGTTTTAGGCATAGGCTCAATTCTAGGACTTGCTGCTAGAGGAGTTCTTTAGTCAACAACCCTTACGGGCTCTAGCTTCATTGCCAACCAATTAGGTAAGGCAAAAGTCTTAGGCCGTAACGTTCGAAACGGTAATCAAAAAGCAAGGCGCTGATTTCTTCAGCGCTAGCTTTTGATGTCAAAAAGTTCAGTAATAGGATCAGGCGTTTGTCAGCTATATCGTCCGATAGCCCCCACCAAGTTTTTTTTGCAACTCTATTAGAAACCGACCAACGCCATCCAAGTTTCTTTCTTAATGAGGTTTGATACCTTTGTAAAAGAATATTTGAAGAAAGAAGATCATTCTTTGCAGAGGAGCAGCATATTTCAACTAGCAGAGGTGCCAAAACCATTGCACTTAAAAGGGCATGACGTATTCCTTCTCCTCCTAGCAAGTTTGCTGTGCTAACAGTATCTCCAATTCCAATAATTCTCCCTGAGAAATGAGGTTCTCTTCTTTTGATTGTGCTTCTAATAACACCGCCATGACGGTCAAGTACTGGCAAAGCATCCAAATTAAGTTTTTGCAATAGTTTTTTTATATCATTTAAGTTTCTATGATTAATCAACTCTCCACTTTTATCTTGAGGAAGACTACATACTCCAACCTTTAACCGATTGCTTGACATTGGAAATATCCAAGCATATCCATTTTTTATCCATTTAGAGCCAAGGAAAAAACTAATACTCTGCTCCCATTGTTGAACAGTTTGCGAATTCCCCTGAAGAATCCACTCAATACCAGAGCCAGTCAATAATTTATCTCTCCCGTAGGAAGAAGAAGCTTGCGAAGAACCTATTAGAGAACGATGTTGACCTGTGGCATCAACGACAAATAAAACTCTCCTTTGTTGAAACATAGAATTAGGTCCGTACAGATCAACATCAACAAAATCATCTGAGCAAGTAACTCTCTTGACATTCCAACCAGATAAGAATTCAACTCCTGAATTAACTGCATTCTCCCAAAGTTTTCGTCTCAGAATTGCAAAATCCAGAACTGCACCCAATTTATTATCACTTATCCATTGATGAAAGTTGTTACTTGGATCATATATTTGCCATTTTTTCCAATAGGTAGATACTGATTCAAGCGGGATTAATTCATTTTTTAAAGCGCTGAATGGAACGACTGCACTTGAAAATGCGTTTTGCTCTGGATTTTTTAGACGCTCAACTAATGTTACTGATATTCCATTAATAGCAAGTAATTCTGCTAGTCGTGATCCGGCCGGGCCTGCACCGGCTATCAGGATTGACAAATTATTATTAATTTTTAAGAGGTTGATTCTTAATATTACTTGAAGCTAATGATTCTTTATTAGACCAACCAAAGTGTTTTTGAATACGGGTAGACATCAGTTCAGGAGTTAAGCCTAGATCCTCTTTACTCTGTTGAGGAGTTGCATGATCAACTAATTTATCAGGGATTCCGATCCTAAAAGTAGGAATAAGCAAATCCTGATCAGAAAGAGATTCTATGACAGCAGAACCAAAACCACCTGGCAGAGCACCCTCCTCCATTGTGACAATTTTTCCTATTCTTCTTGCTAAAGGATGTATTAAAGATTGATCTAAAGGTCTGAGGAATCTTGCATTAATAACAGTTGAACTAATTCCTGAATCTTTTAGGATGTTTGCCGTTTTCATAGCCGGAGGAACCATTGCTCCATAGGCAACTATTAATAAATCATCTCCTTCTATAAGTATTTCTCCATGTCCTACTTTTAAAGGCTCCCAACCTTCTTCCATAAGAGGAACGCCTTCCCCAGAACCTCTTGGTATCCGTAATGCTGCTGGTCCTTTATGACATAAACACGTAACCAACATACTTTGCAATTCCGACTCATCCTTAGGGGCCATAACAATGAAATTTGGTACTGACCGTAAATAACTAATATCGTATTGACCTTGATGAGTGGGTCCATCTGCTCCGACTATGCCAGCTCTATCTAAGACAAAAGTTACAGGAAGTTTTTGTATGCCAACATCATGAATCAACTGGTCGTAAGCCCTTTGTAGAAAAGTGCTGTAAATAGCAACTACTGGCTTTAATCCTTCACAACTCATTCCTGCTGCAAGGGTTACGGCATGTTGCTCAGCAATACCTACATCAATATATTGCTCAGGCACAGCTTTTTGTAAAAGATCTAAGCCAGTACCTGTTGCCATAGCCGCAGTAATACCTACAACAGTATTATCTTGTTCGCATAATTTCACCAATGTCTGACCAAAGACCTTGCTATAGCTTGGTGGCTTCGGTGTTTTAGAAGGAAGAGATTTACCTGTAGTCAAATCAAAAGCAGATTGTGCGTGATAACCAACTTGGTCTGCCTCTGCATAAGGGTATCCCTTGCCTTTTGTGGTAATTACATGTACTAAAACAGGACCACCAACTTTATGTGCCGCTTGAAATGTTCTGACCATCTCAGAAATATCATGACCATCAATCGGACCCATGTAGGTGAAACCTAATTCTTCAAAAACAGCTCCAACCTTCGGAACGGCAAGTCTTCTCATGCTGCCTGTTAAAGACTTAAATTCTGCAGGAAGCTCTCCACCCATAAAGGGCAAATTCTTAACACTCTCTTGAACACTGTCAGAGATGAACTGCATTGGCGGACTTAACCGCATACGATTTAAATAACTGGATAATGCTCCGACCGGAGGAGATATAGACATGTCATTGTCATTGAGAACGACGACTAAAGGTGTATTTGGCATATGACCTGCATGATTTATGGCTTCTAAAGCCATTCCACCTGTTAGAGCGCCATCACCGATGACTGCAACGCATTTGTAATCTTCACCTAGCCGATCACGGGCGACTGCCATCCCAAGTGAAGCTGAAATAGAAGTGCTGGCATGACCAGCCCCAAAATGGTCGTATTTGCTTTCAGTGCGTTTGAGGTATCCAGCGACACCCTTTTGCTGTCGAAGTGTATGAAAGTTTTCGTATCGACCCGTCAATAATTTATGGGGATATGCCTGATGGCCAACATCCCAAACAACTTTGTCAAAGTCCAGATCAAGAGTTTGATATAGAGCAATGGTTAGCTCGACGACTCCAAGACCTGGCCCCAAATGGCCCCCACTTGTTGAAACAACCTGCAAATGACGCTCTCTGATCTGGCAAGCCACATCCTCAAGCTCGGCCGTAGTAAGGCCATGCAACTGATTCGGATGGGTTAAATCGCTTAGACGCATTCCCTTCCAAACTCAATTTAATCAATCTAAGAGGTTCAGGTCACAGTTAGGTGACATTATTACCTAATAACTAATGCAATTTAGGAAACAACAATCTGAATAGATTGGCAGACTGAGCAAATGGAAGACTATCTACAAAAAATCCTTAGAGCTCGCGTTTATGACGTCGCGGTCGAAACGCCTCTAGAACAAGCAAAAAACCTGAGCAAACGCTTTAAAAACCAAATTTGGCTAAAGCGTGAGGATCTTCAGCCAGTGTTTTCTTTTAAATTAAGGGGTGCATACAATCGTATGTCGCAACTCACTAAAGATGAGTTACAAAAAGGGGTTATAGCTTCAAGTGCAGGCAACCATGCTCAAGGTGTTGCTTTAAGTGCCTCATACCTCCAATGCAGGGCCGTTATTGTCATGCCCGTGACAACCCCTGCAACAAAAATCAAAGCCGTCCATGGGCATAAAGCAGAGGTAATACTCCACGGTGATACTTATGATGAGTCATATCAGGAGGCCTTAAAAATAAGTAAAGAAAAGGGTCTTACCTTTATTCACCCATTTGACGATCCAGAGGTAATTGCAGGACAAGGAACAATAGCTTTAGAAATCCTCCGACAATCTGAGAAATTACCTGATGCTATATATGTCGCTGTTGGAGGAGGAGGTCTAATAGCTGGAATTGCAGCTTATGTAAAGAGCCTCTGGCCCCAAATTCAGATTATTGGGGTAGAACCACAAGATGCTGCTGCGATGACAATTTCTCTAAAGGAAGGTAGAAAAATTCAATTACAAGATATTGGTTTATTTGCTGATGGAGTAGCTGTTCGAGAAGTTGGAGATCACACATTTGCATTAGCAAAGAAACATGTAGATGCGATGGTTACGGTAAGCACTGATGAAATATGTGCAGCAATAAAGGATGTTTTTGAAGATACTCGTTCAATTCTCGAACCAGCGGGTGCACTTGCTATTGCTGGACTGAAGGCTGACATAACAAGTCGACAACTAAGTGGTCAAAACCTAGTTGCAGTTGCATGCGGTGCAAATATGAATTTTGACAGGCTGAGATTTGTTGCAGAAAGAGCGGAGATTGGAGAAAAAAGAGAATCAATGCTTGCAGTTGAAATAGAAGAAAAGGCTGGAAGCCTTAGAAAGCTGTGCGAAGTTTTAGGCAACAGAAATCTCACAGAATTCAGCTATCGAATGTCAGAAAGTTCTACTGCTGAAATTTTTATGGGAGTAGAGGTTCAAGGTTCTGATGATCGTTTTGAACTAATAAAAGATCTTGAAGAATCAGGCTTCAAGTGCCTTGATCTAACTTCTGACGAGCTTTCCAAGGTACATCTACGTCACATGGTTGGTGGTCGACTACCAATATCTTCAAAGAAGATCTCCTCAGAAACATTTAAAGAACTTTTATACCGATTTGAATTTCCTGAAAGGCCAGGCGCTCTGATGAAATTCGTAAATACACTACGGCCTGAATGGAGTATCAGCATTTTCCACTATCGGAATCACGGAGCTGATGTAGGAAAAATAGTAGTAGGAGTTCTCATACCAGACTCAGAATTGAGAACTTGGCAGGATTTCCTTAAAGACCTTGGATATAAAAGCTGGAATGAAACCGAAAATCCCGCATACAAACTTTTCCTAGGTGCACAGACTTGATAGTCACGGTATTTTGATTTATCCAATCACAAGGCCTCATATATGGCCATAGTTACTCCGATTAATACTCCAGAAAAAGCCACAGAGATTTCACTGCCCTCTCGACTTGAGGCAATTCTCTACTTGAAAGGGAAACCTTTATCAATCACTGAAATGTCTGAAGTTGTTCAGGAGCCAAAAGCTTTTGTTGAAGAAGCCCTGATAGCTCTTATCGCAGGTTATGCCCAAAGAGATACTGCTCTTGAGATTCAAGAACAAAATGGTCTATACAGCCTTCAACTGCGGAAAGGACTAGGAGAACTTGTCAAAAACCTCTTACCAGTTGATCTTTCTTTGGGAACTCTAAGAACTCTTGCAACAATTGCATTAAAGAAAAGGATTCTCCAATCTGATCTTGTAGCACTAAGAGGGTCAGGAGCCTATGACCACATAAAAGAATTAGTTTCGCAAAACTTTATTGATCGAAAAAGACAAAGCGAAGGTCGATCATATTGGATAACCCTTTCAGAAAAATTCCATAGAACATTTTCAGTGTTACCTGATATAAGTTCTAATGAGCCCCCCAAGGCTGCATAGAGTTCTCAAACCATTAGCTACTAGTCATTATGGAAATTCTTGCCACATTTCTACAGGTCCTTACTCAGACCCTAGAAATATATTCATTAATTTTGATTCTAAGGGTGCTATTGAGCTGGTTCCCGAATCTTGACTGGAGCAACCCAATATTGAGCAGTGTGAGCTCAATAACTGATCCATACCTCAATGCATTTCGCGGCTTGATTCCAGCAATAGGAGGATTAGATATTTCTCCTATTCTCGCCTTTATTGCCCTTAACCTTCTCCAGCAATTACTTGGTACTGCTGCCTTGTCTGTATTTAGTACAGCAGCGGGATACTAGATATTATTTTTAATTGCGATATTAATACAATCATATCAATCACTTCATTCTTGATTTCAAGTGTAAATTTTGATATGCAATCTTAATTTAAAAACAAGTTCTTTTTTTACATAGAAAGGTTACTTCTTAACGATTGTCTCCATCTCCTGAAATGCAACCTCTTTTTGATCTACTAGAAAGTTTTTCTAAATTCATCTTCGCAACTTGTTCCAATTGGAAACCAAGCTCACTACTCAACTGTGATACATACCAAAGAACATCACCAAGTTCAAGCATGATGGCTTCCTTGGCATCGTCATCAAAAACTCCTTCCTTGTCTCGAAGGACCTTCTTGACTTTGTCTGCGACCTCTCCCGCTTCACCTGTAAGCCCAAGAGTCGGATATATAAGATTCCTCCCAACATCTGGGTATAACGCTGTTTCACGGGATCTCATTTGGTATTCATTTAGGTTCATGATTGGTTTAAAGAAATGAATGAGGCATTACATGTCACAGCAGGGTGGTATTTTCCGCAATGTCACTGGTTCATTTGATGCCTGAGATTGATCTAACAAGAAGGACAAAAATTGTCGCCACGATTGGACCGGCGACGGAGAGTCCTCAACGTATCAAAGAGCTTATAGAGGCTGGTGCAACCACGTTTAGATTGAATTTCTCTCATGGTGATCATCAAGAACACTCAGCTCGAATAGATACCATTAGAGGGGTAGCACAGGAACTTGGTGTACACATAGGGATCCTTCAGGATCTTCAAGGTCCTAAAATCAGGTTAGGTAAGTTTAAAGACGGGCCAATAACATTATTAACTGGAGATAA
>Ga0066826_10001395_pt1 | contig 12401 bp, 7 predicted proteins | sample ETNtaG_12_FD_65496 | JGI IMG/M metagenome (GOLD analysis project Ga0066826, IMG submission 65496) | Marine microbial and viral communities from oxygen minimum zone, Eastern Pacific Ocean - ETNP201306SV49 | ecosystem: Environmental > Aquatic > Marine > Oceanic | place: Pacific Ocean: Eastern... | reverse complement strand
CGATTTTCTGTCCATTGACGAAAACCTGCATGTCCTTCAGCCCCATTTGATCCAAGATTTTCCCCTTGAGCATGAACTTATGCTGCATTGATGGATTTTTGTCCCGAAGCAGTGTGAATGATTGCATCAAAGGCCCCTGGAGATCATGACTTGGCAGGGGTCGATCCAGTGACCAGTTGTAGATCAATCCAGGAAAGCTTGAGTCCTGGTCCCTTATTTCAAGTTTTAAATGCCCCTTTGCTTCCAGTTCTTCAGGGATTTGGATCAACAAGGTGTCCTCCAATTTCTCTCCCGATTTCAGCAAACCCAACTGAACCCTCCCTCGTGGAATACGTACCTGGCCTGATGTTCTGGTCAACCTCAGTAGAGTCTTTCCGGATACATGGCTCCCGTAATTGTGAAGACGTATTCTGATGGCATGGGTTTCTCCTGGATCAGCAATACCATCCCCGTTTCCCTGGCTTTCCCAGCTTCCGTCATCATGCTCTTCAGCATAAAATGAAAACCGTGGTCCCGGATGTGAGTTGAATTGAAGATGGGTATTGAGTCGGGCTCTTTCCTGCTGCATGTGATCCAGTATGACCAAATCAAAGGGTTCCAATGATGCAAGCGAACCAGGAGAGATGGAAAGGTTGAAAATGCGGATCAGCATTTTACCGGGTAGTAGCATCCCCAAAGGCAATTCCAGCCCGTTCAAGGCTTTGCTTTCCGAACGTATTTCGGCCTTGAGTCGTTTCATAGGAAATGAAGAAGGGTTGTGGACTCGAACTCTTAAAAACGATGAGTTTCCCGGAGAGAGAATTTTATCGGTTGGAAGATCCGTCCATGCGGTTCCATCACTGCTCCAGGATACGCTCATTTCCGGATGACTGTTACTGGAAGCAGCATCAGCCTGAATCAAATCCCAATTGACCTCCTGTTGTTTCAAACGGCTTATGATTTTTTGTTGTTGTTCTTTTCTCAAAGATTGAATTTTACCTTTGATGGCCTCACCGTCATCCAATCCGTTTTGCCACAAAAGTGATGCCATTTCTTCTGCTACACTGATGAAATAATCCTCACGTAGGTTTTTGGGGGTGAGATTTTTGGCTTTTGAGATTCTTTCTTCTTCCGTTTCTTCTTGATGAAGATAGGGGAGCTTAATCGGTTTGGAAGGATCAATATTTCCCATCAAAGGATAAAGCCTGTATCGATTTTCAGTAATGATCACAGGCTGTAGAAGCACATCAGGCATGATCCCGGTTTCGTTGATCCATTCTCCTGAGGGAGTCAGGTAATCTCCGATGGTCATTTTCAATCCGGATCCATCCTTTAATTCCGAAAGGGACTGGACGGTTCCTTTCCCGAAAGTTTTTTCACCAACAATCAAGGCCCTCCCATTTTGCTGCAATGCAGCGGTTACAATTTCGGATGCGGACGCAGACCCACGATTGACGAGAACCACCATGGGTACTTCACTCCAACTGGCAAAACGGAATAATCTTCGGCTTTGGAACTTGCTTGAAATCCTACGACCCCTGGTGCTGACGATGGTTTTCCCACTTTCCAGGAACAGATCACTGACTTGGACAGCCTGTTCCAAAAGTCCACCTGGATTGTTGCGTAGGTCAAGGATCAACCCGTTAACAGACCCCGCATTCCCGAGTTTGCTTTTCAGTTCTTCAGCAGTACTATCCTGGAAATTTTTGATGCGTAGATAACGGTACTGAAAATCATTTTGTTTCCAGTCCAACACATCTACACTTTCCACTCGGATTTCTTCACGCTTCAAGATGAATTCTATGGGAGATGAAACTCCTTCTCGGGTTATGTGAAGGCCCACTTGGGTTCCTTTTTCTCCACGCAGCCGAAAAAGGATTTCGTCCAGGGTTAAATATTCGGTCTCTTCTCCATCAACCCTGATAATCCTGTCCATTGGCAGGATGCCTGCTCGCGCTGCAGGACTTCCAACCATGGGTGAAATGACAATCAGTTGGTTTTTACGAAAACCGACCATCAACCCCACACCTGCAAAACTCCCATCCACACTGACTCTGAATTCACGGTGCAACTCCCTGGGGAGGACCGCTGTATAGGGGTCTAGTTTTTGGGTCAAGCCACGAAGCAGGATCTGCTCCAATTTGGATGGATTGATATCTTGCGGGCTTCGAATCAGTTCGCTATGTATGGTTTGCAGGATCCTATTTAGATCCCCAAAATCATCCAATGGCTGTGGACTACTTTCAAACTTCCAGTTGGTGGTCCATAGTTTCAAGAAAACTCCCGAAGAAGCCTGTTTTGAGGAAGTCCTAAGTTCGAAAAAATGCCTTTCAAGTTCTCTCAACACACCTTCCAGCAGGGTTGCCATCCCCTTTTTTTCAGGATTGGCATAATCGAGTTGGATGCGCATCAACACCTCGGAGACCATTGAAGAAGAATCCCTGGGGCGGTCTACAGGAGCCAACGGTCCATAAACCGGACTCAAACATCCGTTTAGCAGACCTAGGAATATAAAATTCAATAAAAAGATGCGGATAAAATAGAACATCAGGGAGGTTTCGTTACGCCTGGTATCCAGGAAAACTTCTGTTCAAAACTGATTTTGTGCAGAAAGGATGTGAGGGGCCCGTCCAAATATCGACATCAAGAACGGTTTGATTCCTCAGTATTGGTTTGGCATATTGATGGCTGGCAGATCTCACAGATCCTGTTTCTCTCCCTTGGTACCTTTACATTATTCCTGATGGAAAATTCTAAAACCTGGCAGCGAAGTGAAAGGGTTCAAATCATTCCCGATCAAATGATCCATGAGCTTGAGGACAAACAACTTGATCTGTGCTTCGAAGATTATCAAAAAACCCTTGGCTCATACAGGAAAAAACGTTTCTGGCCGATGATGCTCAGTCTTGCTGGTTTCTGGCTTATACTCCCCCCATGGCTGTTTTTTAAATTCTTCCGTCGACGTTTTCCAGAGTGGCAGTATCTGCACGAGCTAAAAATTGAGATTCGGAAAATCAAAAAACAACGCAAACGCCGTAAATTTTTTGAACGTCTTCGAAGTAGCAAAAACCTTGTTCAAACAAATCACCCTATAGAACTGAGGAGTCTCTACCGGAACCTCGTCGAGTCAGCCCGGCAATACAACCTGAGAGTGAGTCTCTTCGACCATGCCCTCGATCGACAGTTGAAGGCGTTGGATCAACCCTTCAGTGAAAATGAGTTCAATCAAATTGAAAACACCTTCCTCAGACTCTTCAATGAATTAAACAGTGCATTCAGCCTATTCCGTCTTGCAGAAGAAAACTCAAACCTCGATCTCATAACCTTGATACACGACCAATACGCCGGGCTTGGTTCCTCTGCAGAATTCATCCAATATTCCCAGGACCTCGGACAAACCGGACAGTTTGTCCAGGAACTGCTCCTGCTCGAAGCTCAGCTTCAACGTGAAATCCAGGGCTTCAGTCAACTCAATGCTCCAACAGAGCTTTCTTCTTGAACCTTCCTGCTTTTACCTTGACAGATCTGAAGCTGCTTCCTAAAATTATTAGCACTTAAGCTTGATGAGTGCTAATGGCTTGATTTAGAATGCCACCACCTGAGAAGACCATGCCCAGCAACAAGAAAAAGACAGGCTCAGGAGTTCTTTTTGATCAACGGACCCAGCAGGTATTGCAAGGCATCATTGACAGTTTCATCAGCAATTCAGAACCAGTCGGATCACGCACGCTTTCAAAGACCCTAGGGCTTTCGTTATCCCCGGCAACGATTCGCAACATCATGTCGGATCTTTCCGATCAGGGTTATTTGACCCAGGCACATACTTCGGGGGGGCGTATTCCAACGGACAAGGCATACCGGTTTTTTGTAGATTCTCTGATAGTCGCGGACAAACTACCCGAACAGTTACAGAAAAACATTGAGGGAATTTCCTCTAAAGGAGCAAGTGCAGTACAGGATTTATTGATCAACACATCCCATCTGCTGGCAGGCCTGACCAAATTTGCCAGTCTGGTTACTGCACCTAAAACTTCCTTGAGCCGTCTTCAGCACATTGAATTCATCAAGATCAGTGGAGACCGAATTCTGGTCATTTTAGTAACGAAATCGGGGCTGATCAAAAACCGAGTGATTGAAAGCCAGGATCAATTATCCCAAGAATTTCTAAATTCCGTATCAGGATTTCTCAACAAAAAATTTAATGATCATTCGCTCAGTGAAATCCGTAAGCAAATCCTAGACAGCATGGTTGAAGACAAGGACCGCTACAATGAGTTACTGGCTCAGGCAATCCGGTTGGGAAAGAAAGCTTTTGAACTGGATCAACCTGTAGAACTTTTCATTGATGGGCAAACCAATCTGCTGATGAACCAACGACTCTATGAAGAAGATGCCAAAACCTCACTGATCCAGGCATTTGAACAAAAGAGCACTATCATGGAGATCCTTGACCAGACGATGGAAAGTCAGGGAACCCGGATTTACATAGGATTGGAAAACGAACTCGGACTACAGGAATGCTCCTTGATCACCGCCTGTTATGGGAACAAACACAACATGCTCGGTACCATCGGGGTGATCGGTCCTACCAGCATGGACTACCGTAGGATCATTCCTGTGGTTGATTACACCGCCAAGATTGTGTCCCAAACGATTGCCAGCCAATCCTACGATTGAACGATATTTGATGAATTATGACAAAAGAAACCAACACCAAATCAAACGAATCACAAAACGAAAACGGGAATTCCGTCCATCCGTATCTTGATTCCGATCAGGATATGGAAATCGAGAAACCTGAAACAACAGGAATAGAATCTGAAGAGATTTCCACCTCAAACATTGAAAAGCTTGAAGAACAGGATGTTTCTTCAGATGAAGACGAAGCAGATGCAAAGGAGCCTTCTTCCGAAGAACTAGCAAAACAGGCTGAAGACAAATATGGGGAAATGCAGGACCGCTATTTAAGACTTAATGCGGAGTTTGAGAATTATAAAAAACGAATGATGCGGGAAAACAGTGACCGATTGAAATATTTCAATATGGAAATCATCAAGGAATTGCTTCCTTCATTGGATAATCTCGAACGTGCTATATCCCATGCTGAAGAGGCAAAATCCGACCCAGAAAACATGCTCGAGGGATTACAAATGGTTTACAAGGGCATGCAAGAAGCTTTTGGTAAATTCGGTGTGGTAAAAATCGATTCGTTTGGAAAAGAATTCGATCCAAACTGTCATCAGGCTGTGGGTATGATCGAAAGCAATGAGGTACCAGAAAACCATGTGGCCGAAGAGTGTCTAACAGGTTACTACCTCCATGACCGAATCATACGACCTACCATGGTCAGGGTTTCTGGTAAAGGATGAAAATGAAAGTTTTTCGTTGCAAAGGGATTTGCTTCTTACAAAGCATCCGTCTGTTTGAAATGTGCCGTTAATCAAATAAATAACAGGAGTAACATGTCAAAAGTGATAGGTATTGATTTAGGAACTACAAATTCATGTGTCAGCATCATTGAAGCAGGTGACCCGACGGTCATTCAAAATGCAGAAGGGGCCAGAACCACCCCCTCGATGGTCGCCTTCAACGATAGTGGAGAACGTCTGGTGGGACAAGTTGCCAAGCGCCAGGCAGTAACCAATCCTGAACGTACCATCTTTTCTGCAAAACGCCTTATGGGGCAAACTGCAAATTCAAAAGAGGTGGAACACACTCGTACCATCGTGCCTTACAATATTATTGAGGGAAATCATAATCTGGCTTTTATCGAAGTCGATGAGAAGAAATATTCCCCGCAGGAAATTTCAGCATCGGTGCTTCAGAAAATGAAACAGACGGCAGAGGAATATCTTGGAGAAACCGTCACTGATGCCGTGGTTACCGTGCCCGCTTATTTTGATGATAGCCAACGCCAGGCCACCAAGGATGCCGGCAAAATTGCAGGTTTGAATGTGATGAGGATCATCAACGAACCAACTGCAGCGGCAATGGCCTATGGATTAGACAAAAAACAGGATGAAAAAATTGCAGTCTTTGATCTGGGCGGAGGAACATTCGACATCTCCATTTTGGAAATTGGAGAAGGAGTGTTCGACGTTAAATCGACCAATGGCGACACATTTTTAGGAGGTGATGATTTTGATAACCGTTTGATCCAGTTTTTGGGAGATGAATTCAAAAAAGACCAAGGGATTGATCTGCGCGAAGACAAAATGGCTCTCCAACGCCTCAAGGAAGCTTCAGAGAAAGCAAAACACGAACTTTCCTCCAGTTCGGAAACTGAGGTAAACCTGCCATTCATTACAGCCGATGCATCCGGTCCTAAACACCTGAATGTTAAAATCACCAGGGCGCGTTTCGAACAATTGGTCGAAGATTTGGTAGACCGTTGTGTAGAACCATGCCGCAATGCACTAAAAGACGCTGGATGCACTGCCAACGACATCAATGAAGTGATCCTTGTCGGAGGAATGACACGGATGCCGAAAGTCCAGGAAATTGTCAAAGAATTCTTTGGAAAAGAACCTCACAAGGGAGTTAATCCTGATGAAGTGGTGGCCATCGGCGCTGCAATTCAAGGTGGTGTGCTAAAGGGCGATGTCAAGGATGTGCTGCTTCTGGACGTCACTCCACTATCCCTCGGGATTGAAACTCTTGGTGGAGTGATGACTCGTTTGATCGAACGCAATACCACCATTCCCACCAAGAAAAGTCAGGTGTTTTCTACTGCAGCCGACAACCAGCCAGCCGTTAGCATTCATGTCCTGCAAGGAGAACGAGACATGTCCCAGGACAACAAAACACTTGGGCGATTTGAATTAGTTGGAATTCCCCCTGCTCCCCGAGGCATGCCTCAGATTGAAGTCACCTTCGACATTGATGCCAATGGAATCGTCAACGTCAGCGCCAAGGATCATGGCACCGGCAAGGAGCAGGCGATCAAGATCACTGCTTCTACCGGCTTGTCCGATGATGAGGTCGAAAAAATGGTCAATGATGCTGAAAAATTTGCTGATGAAGACAAGAAAAAACGTGATTCAGTGGAAGCCCGGAACCAGGCGGAATCTCTGATTTACAGTACCGAAAAGTCGATGGGTGAGCTTGGAGACAAACTTCCTGAAGAGGACAAATCCAAAATCAGCGCCTGCATTGATCAGCTCAAAAAGAGTCTTGAAGAGGATGATCTGGAAGCGATTAAGAGTGACACGGAAGCCCTGGTTCAGGCATCTCATAAAATGGCAGAACTGCTCTACAGTCAGCAAGCTCAGCAACCTCCATCAGAGGCAGGCCCTGAAGCAGCGGATGCAGAGCCTCAGAAGGATGATAAATCGAATGACGATGACATCGTCGATGCCGATTACGAAGAAGTCAAAAAATAAGCCTCGATTATCCTAAACAGGCTACTGAATGGCAAAACGTGATTACTACGAAATTCTCGGTGTAGACAGAAATGTTTCAGGAGATGAACTCAAAAAAGCCTACCGCAAGGTAGCCATGAAATATCATCCGGATCGAAATCCGGGTGATAAAGAGGCAGAAGACAAATTCAAGGAGGCTTCTGAAGCTTTTGAAGTCCTCAGTGATCAAAGTAAACGACAACGATACGATCAGTTTGGACATTCTGCAGAGGGACTGGGGGATGGTTTTAGCGGTTTCAGCCAGGGTGCAGGATTCGGCGATATCTTTGGTGATATCTTCGGAGAATTTTTTGGCGCCAATGGAGAACGCAGAGGACAACGTGGAGAGCGGGGTTCGGACCTCCAGTACAATCTTGAAATCAACTTCGAGGACGCAGCTTTTGGCACCTCAAGAGAACTTGAAATTCCGCGGATGGAAACCTGCAACACCTGCGGGGGACTTGGGGCTCGTTCACAGAATGATATCGAAACCTGTAATAACTGTGGCGGAACAGGACAGCAAAGGATTCAACAAGGCTTTTTCAGTGTAGCCACTACCTGTGCTGCCTGCAGTGGAAGAGGGCAAACCATACGTAATGTCTGCAATACCTGTCATGGCAGAACTCGTGTCAAAAAAACCCGGAAAATTCGGGTCAATATTCCTGCTGGAGTGGACACAGGTTCACGTATCAAGCTGTCTGGAGAAGGGGAGCATGGAAGCAATGGAGGACCTAACGGGGATCTATATATAGTTCTTCGAGTTCAGGATCATCCAGTTTTTGAAAGAGAAGGATCGGATCTGTTTTGTGAAGTTCCGATCAGTTTCACCCAGGCTGCATTGGGCAGTGAGATTGAGGTTCCAACTCTGGAAGGCAAGGCCCGCTTGAAGATTCCCGCGGGAACACAGTCTCATAAAATCTTTCGTTTGAGAAATAAGGGCGTCGCCCAAATCCGCAGACCTGAACGAGGAGACCTACACGTCCGTGTGGTGATTGAAACCCCAACCAACCTCACCTCCAGGCAGAAGGAACTTCTTGAAGAGTTCGAAGAATGTTGCCATGAAACCAGTCACCCGCTTCGGGATAAATTCTTTGATTCTCTGAAAAACCTATTTTCCTGATCTCTTCTCCCGAGATCTGATTTATTGGGAAACCACAAGATCTGACATTTAGGATATCAAAAGTCCTCATTTCGGATTCTTTGTAAGACCAAGAATCTCCTTGCCCGTCCCCCGAGGTTCACCTAAAATTTGGACTGATAAAACTGGCTTTATATAAATCCATTTGTTTAAGAAACTTCCCTGCTTGAGACAAGATGAATCCCTGGCTGATGAGTGCGGTGATGATCGTTGCATGGAGCGTTTTTGGTCTCCAAATGATGATCAAGATTGGAGCAATGCGGAAGATGGCTCCAGAATCCAGAATGGATCAGATTCCAAGAAGGATCGGAATGCTCTTTAAAACTGGAATCGGCCAGGAAAAGCTGGTTGGTAGGTCCCGTGAAAGGATGCCTGGAATCATGCACGCTCTCATCTTCTGGGGGGCAATGTTAATAGGAATCAGAGAATTTTCCATGATGGGTGAAGGTTTTATTCCTGGTTTTCAGGAATACCTTCCTTTCCTTGGTTCTGACAGCCTGATGGGATTTCTGTTCATTTATGCCTACAACATCGCAGAAATCGTTGTTTTGACAATGATCCTCGTGGCACTCTACCGGCGATTCGGACCGCAACCGGCAAGGCTCGATCATAATTGGGAAGGAGTTTACGTTTTGCTTTTCATCGCGGGTATCATGCTGACCGACCTGCTCTTCGATGCTGCACGATTCAATCTCATCGACGAATGGAAGCATTCCATCCACCAGTTTGAACATCCTGTTTACGGACAGGAACGTGCCTGGGCTCCCATCGCCTCCATGCTTGCTTTGATGCTCGTGGGACTTGGAGAAACCACCAACTCGTTTTTTTATCATTTCGGATTTTGGGGTCATATTGCAACAATGCTCGTGTTCGTCAACATATTGATCAACACCAAGCAGTTCCATGAAATCACTGCGTTACCAAATGTTTTTCTCGGATCCCTCGATTATCCACATGCCCGTCAGGGTATAATCGATCTAGAAGATGAAACGGCATGGGAAGAAGGGCGGATCGGCATCAATAGTCTTGAACAGTTGACTTGGAAACAGGGACTTGATCTCTATTCCTGTACCGAATGTGGACGTTGTTATGAGGTATGTCCGACCTACGTGACAGGCAAGCCTCTGACCCAAAAATGGGTCAACCAGTCCCTGATAAAGCACCTGCGCGAAGAAGAGGGAAACATTTACAGAACTGGAACTACCAGTGGAGAAAAGAGCCTAGTTGGTGACGTGATCCATCCGGATACACTTTGGGCATGTACTACATGCCGTGCTTGTGAAGACGCATGTCCCGTCTCGATAGAACACGTTCCTCGTATTCTTGGAATGCGTCAAGGCCAGACCATGATGGAAGAAGCCTATCCTCCCGAGATCAGTTCTGCCTACAAGGGTCTCGAAAGAAATTTTAATCCCTGGGGAATAGGATTTGATCAACGGGCTGAATGGGCCGCTGATCTTGATATTCCTTTAATGTCCGAAACTCGAGCGGAAGACATTGATGTCCTGCTCTGGACAGGTTGTGCCGGTTCCTTCGACAGCAGAAATCAGAAAGTCGCTCGTGCAACGGCAGAATTGATGAAAAAAGCAGGTGTACGATTTGCGATCCTTGGCAACGAAGAAAAATGCACTGGTGATCTTGCCCGTCGTTCCGGCAATGAGATGCTTTTTCAAATGCTTGCCTCTGAAAACATAGAAACGTTGAACGGCCACGGTGTTAAGCAAATTGTCACACAATGTCCACACTGCCTCAATGCTTTGAAAAATGAGTATCCTGACCTGGGTGGAAATTATGAAGTGCTTCACCATAGTCAGTTCCTGAAACAGTTACGCGAAGAAAAAAAACTTCCTGAAGGCAATAACGCCAGAAAAATCACTTACCATGATCCTTGTTACCTTGGACGTTATAACAAAGAGTATGACGCGCCACGAGAAATCCTCCGTGATTCCACTTCTACAGTCACAGAAATGCAGCGTCATCGTAATGAAAGTTTCTGCTGTGGTGCTGGAGGAGCCCGTATGTGGATGGAAGAAAATCTTGGAACCAGGATCAATGAGGAACGGGTTCGGCAGGCTTCAGAAACAGGTGCGGATACCCTCGCCACGGGTTGCCCCTTCTGCATGACCATGCTTAGCGACGGCATTGCCTCAACTGGAAAAAGTGAATCCCTGGAAACACGTGACATAGCTGAACTGATGCTGGAATCCATCAAGTCCTAAACATTTTTCAACTCCTTTTACCTCAGCATTATCAAATCTAGTTGAGGTATTTCTGCATTCCGAATTAAATCGACATCCCCTTTTTTTTCTGATATAAAGTCAGATTGACTTACGCTCAGCTAAATGGGGAAAGGATCCAAAAAACAACACGGTTTGCTGGAAAATCTCAGAAAGAGAATATCTCCTGCCATTGAGGGGCTGGGATATGAACTCTACGATTTAGAGGAGCTTCTTTCTGAAGGAAAACGCATTCTTCGTGTCAGCATTGATCAAGAACAGGGAATCCAGATTGATGACTGTATCCGTGTGGATCAACTTATGCAGTCCCTACTTGAGGATAAGGATCCGGTGGAAGGAGCATATATCCTAGAGGTATCCTCTCCAGGAATTTTCCGGGCCCTGAAGGATCGGAGACACTTTCAGCGTTACTCCGGAGAAAGGATCAGCATCCGTCTGAAACAGAAAACAGATGGAATGCGTCAAACGGTAGGGATGCTCAAAGGAGCATTAGAGGAAGGAATTTTATTCGTACCTGAAAAAAACCCTGAAGAAGAATTATTAATAGCATACGAAAAGATTAGTAAAGCCAGACTTGAACCGGAACTCAATTAATCACAAAGAGGTCTTTTGAAAGAAAATCTGCTTGAAATCATCAATGATGTCTCCAAGGAAAAAGGACTAGACAAGGAAGTCCTTATTCAACTCGTTGAAGAATCAATTGTCCATGCTGTCAAACGCAAGCTTCCCTATGAAGCAGTCGAAGGAAGGATTCATCCCAAGACAGGACAAATCGAAATGTTCCATTACAAAGTTGTGGTGGAATTCGTAGAAGATCTGCACAACGAAATTTCACTGGATGAAGTTCGTAAGATGGATCCAGATGCGATCCTCGATGACGAAGTGGAATACGAAATCAGTCCCAAAGAATTCCTTCGTATTGCCCATTCAGCCAGGCAGATCATTTTTGCGAGCATCCGAGATGCAGAACGGGAAATGGTCGTGAACACCTTTGAGAAGAAAGTTGGCGAAATCATCACAGGAAACATTCTCCGAGCAGAAACCAACGGTCGAATTTCCATCAACTTCATGAACCGAACGGAAGCCTACCTCTTTCGACGTGAGCAGATTCCTGGCGAACAGTTTGGCTTTGGAGATCATATCCGTGTTTTTCTTTTGGACGTCAATAACAATCCCCAGAAAGCATCTCAACTCACAATTTCCAGAACCCATCCAGGCTTACTGATCAAAATGTTCGAGATGGAAGTGCCAGAAATATTTGACGGAATCGTCAAGATTGTGCATGCAGCCAGGGAACCGGGGAAAAGGGCAAAAATCTCAGTCTATTCCAACGATGATGAGGTTGATCCAGTTGGTGCGTGTGTAGGCATGCGCGGAAGTCGGGTGCAAACCATTGTCAACGAACTCCATGGAGAAAAGATCGACATCGTCCGACACAGTGATGAAATCGAAACCTATGCCTGTAATGCTCTAGCACCTGCTGAAATTGAAAGCATGGAAATCGATGAGGAAAATAAAGAAATCGATGTGGTGGTCGCAACCAACCAACTCTCCCTGGCCATCGGCAGACAGGGACAGAATGTTAGGCTTGCCTCAAAACTGATCGGATACAAAATCAACGTTTCCGCAGACGAAGACGAAGAGCAA
>Ga0066826_10001386_pt1 | contig 12450 bp, 11 predicted proteins | sample ETNtaG_12_FD_65496 | JGI IMG/M metagenome (GOLD analysis project Ga0066826, IMG submission 65496) | Marine microbial and viral communities from oxygen minimum zone, Eastern Pacific Ocean - ETNP201306SV49 | ecosystem: Environmental > Aquatic > Marine > Oceanic | place: Pacific Ocean: Eastern... | reverse complement strand
AGAAAACTAAAGAAAAAATAAGAAAATATGCAAAAAAATACAATTATAAGCCTAACCCTTTTGCATCAGGATTGGCATCAAGAAATCCCAAAAACTTAGGCATCGTTATTCCTTTATATGGATTAAATTATTCACCTCTCAATCATATTTCTTTTATTCAATTTTTATCAGGCATGAAAAATGCAATGGATGAAGAAAATATTCAATTTTCAATGTTATTAGTAAAAAGTGAAAAAGAAGAGATGGAAGCTTATAAAAAATTGATAATTGAATTAAAAGTAAAGAATATAATAATAAGAGATTTAGCAATTAAAGATAAAAGAATACCGCTTCTAAAAAAACATAACATTAATTTTATTGCTTGGGGAAGAACTCAAAATCTAAAAAATTATGCTTGGGTTGATCTTGACAATCATCAAAGTATGAAAATAATACTAGATCATTTGATTAAAAAAAATCATAAAGAGATAGCTTTTATTAATATAAATAAAAATTTTAATTTTGCTTATCAAAGAATGGAGTCTTATTTTGATTTTTTAAAAGAAAAGAACAAAAAGATAAATAAAAATTACTATGTTGAAATAACAAGAAATGATCCTGAAATTAGTAGAGATGTCATTATTAAATTATTAAAAAAACAAAAAAAAATTACTGCTTTAATTTGTTGTACAGAATATATTGCTGCAGGGGCGATAAAAGCTTGCAGCAAAATGAATATAATAATAGGTAAAGATTTATCTATAATCACTTATGACAGTTTAATAGTAAGCAATTTAATTCATCCAGAATTGACTTCGATTTCACATCCAAATGACGAACTCGGTTATAATGCTGTCCGCATCTTAATGGATAAAAAATTAAATATTAAAGATAAAAATTATCTAGCAAAAGCAAAAATTATAGACAGAAGTTCTGTATTAAAAATTTAAAGCAAATTCTTCTTTATGATGGAATTTCTTTAGTTATATAAAAATTATTATCCTTATGCTGTTTAATAACTGTAGGTAGTATTTCTTTATAGGCATCATATAAGCTTATATTAGGTTTTGGAAGTTGATCTTTAATTAGTTTGTTTAGTTTGTGGAGATTATAAGATGGAACAGATGGAAACATGTGATGTTCTACATGATATTCCATATGCCAATAAAGAAAGCTAAAAATAGGATTAAACTTCACAGATCGAGTAGTATATCTGTGATCCTTAATATCTTCGGGTAACCCAATATGTTGAGTTAGATTAAATAACTCTACAATATTACCCCAATACCTTGGGAAGAAAATAAGTAAGGCTGGAAGTGGATTCATAAGATAAAAAGAAAATACAAAAGCTGCTATCCATATACTAACATGAATTCTAGAAATTAATCGACATTTCCATATTTCATTTTGAGGTATACAATCTTTCATTACCGGAGTCGTCATTCCAATTGCGTGCTTGATTGTTTCAAACTTCCATGCATTTTTGAATCTAATAAGTTCTGCAAAAGGAACAAAGCTAAAAAGAAAGCTAAAGAGAGAAGGGTAGCCATGAAAAAGTGCTGCTTCATAGTCATGAGGATCTTTAATCGATGCTGTATTGCTATGGTGTCTAAAGTGACTCCATGTCCATCTTGTTGGTTCAAAATCAGTCATAAATGAACCTATTTGATAAAATATTTCATTAAAAATTTTTGATTTGAATGCTGTTCTATGTCCGCACTCATGCCATATGGGATTGCTAGCATTAAAAAGAACTCCGTATAACCATAGCCAAAGAACTGTCCACCAAGTACCCCAGGTTGTAACTGCCATGTAACCAAAAAAGAAAAGGAGTAAAAAATATAAAACTATATGTTGGAATCCTTTAATATCACTCTTTTGTGATAAATTCTTAAGATCTTTTTTATCAATATTGGCTCTGAACCATTTGCTATCTACATTATCTATTTTCTCAGACATTTTATTTTAATATATAATTAAATGTATAAAATTAAAGATGAATTTTACAATATTTAGTAAATTAAATATCAACCCAGGAATTTAGCAGACTACTCTTGGAGCATTTATCTAAAATATTCTGAATTTCTGCACCTCTTTGGAAATTTGGCTCATGATTTTTGTTATTTTTGATGGAGTCAATGAATTTTTCAAAGTTATTCATAGTAGGTGTTGTTTCAATTTTTTCCCATTTTAATTTATCTTTTCTACTTGTAAATTCACGGTTAATATCATCGGTAAACATAAATTGATTACCTTCTGTGAGCGGATCATCAAACTCTATTTTGACAGCCCCTTTGTCTCCAAAGATTCTTAATTCTAGTCTATTGGAGTACCCAGTAGCAAATCTAGTTGAAGTAATAGTTCCTAATGCACCGTTTTCAAATTCAATCATAGATATAAAAGTATCATTAGCATCAAGAATATAATCTTTTATTTTTTCACCTTTAGATTGAAAAGTTTTTAGTCTTGCATTTAATTTGTTAATTGGTCCAATAGGAAAAGAGGCAAAATCAAAAATATGAACACCAATATCACCAAGAGTTCCCATACTCCCGTGATTGGTTGAAAGTCTCCAAAGCCATTTGTCTTGAGTTTTCCAATCACCCCAATATTTAGAAGAGAGCCAAGATTGGTAATAATTTGCATCCATATGAATTATATTCCCAATCTTTCCTGATTGAACAGTTTTAACTAGCTCTTGATAACCTGAAGAATTTCTATAGCTAAAATTAACCATATTAACTAAATTTTTATTTTTCAAAGCATCGCACATCTCTTTTGCATCTTGATAATTCTCTGCAAGTGGTTTTTCACAAAAAATGTGTTTATTTTTATTAATTACTTGAATTGAAATATCTTTATGAAAAGAATCTGGTGTTGTGTTTGTTACAGCATCAATATCTGCTTTATCAAGTAATTCTTCAACACTATTATACCTTTCTTTGATATTAAACTTATCACAGAAAGCATTTAATCTATCTGATGAAATATCACATGCAGCTACTACTTTTGAGTCATTATTTTTTTGGAATTCTGTTGCATGCCATTCTGCAATACCTCCAGTGCCAACAATAGCAATTTTAATCATTTTTTATAATTATGATCTACTTGGTATCCTCTTGTTTCTATCGGTTCTACCGGAGTTGTTCTTTCCATATTATCAATTCCTTTAGCTATGCGATCAATCCAAGTTCCTGCAGTTTTTTCAGGACAAACCCAATAAACAGAATTTTTTATAACTCTCTGTACATCTTTATTATAGTATACTGGATATGACTCATGTCCTGGTCTAAAATAAAAAATTTTTCCATTACCCCTTTTATAACAAAGACCAGAACGAAAGACTTCACCTCCTTCAAACCAACTAACAAAAACTGTTTCATCAGGAGCAGGGACTTGAAAAGGTTCACCATACATTTCAGTCATATCAATTTCAAAATATTCTCCTAATCCTTCAGCAATAGGGTGTCCAGGGTTACAAACCCAAATTCTTTCTTTCTCACCTCTTTCAGCCCATCGAATATTTGCTGTTGTCCCCATCATCTTTTTGAAAATTTTTGAATGATGACCAGAATGAAGAACAAGAAGTCCCATTCCTTCTAAAACTCTTTGCTGAACTCTATCAACTATTCTGTCTTCTACAAGTTGATGTGCTTTATGACCCCACCAAATTAAAACATCAGTTTTATCAAGAAGTTCTTCAGTTAATCCATGGTCTTTTTCTTCAAGAGTTGCTGTTTTAATCTGAAGATCTTTATCATCTGATAAAAAATCTTTTATACAACCGTGAATACCTTTTGGGTATATTGATTTTACATGTTCATCTTCTTGTTCATGAACGAACTCATTCCAAATCACTAAATTAACCATAAAAACTATCGAATTCTATTTCCGTGAAATCTATGTCCAAGTAAAGCAAGAATAATAATTAATCCATTGAAAAATTGTCGCCATAAACCACTCCAGCCCATTGCGACTATCCCAGTTTCCATGTAAGCAATAACTCCTGATCCAAAAACTGCTCCAAATATTGTTCCTACCCCACCCCAGGTAGGAGTTCCTCCTACAAATACTCCGGCTATAGCAAGTAATAAGAAACCAAATCCTTGTGTTGGCCACCATGTGAAATTTATTAATGTAGAGAAAATTCCTGCTATTCCAGCTCCTATCCCACAATACATAAAACAATATATTCTTGTTAAATCTACATTGACTCCCATTTGAGCGGCGCTATCAGGATTGTCACCAACATGATGTACGTGAATTCCAAAAACATGACGATGATATAAATAATAGGCTATTACTACAAATATTGCAGCCCAAAATATTTGCATGGGAAAGCCATAAAATTTACCAACTAATAACGGGTACATCCAATGCTCTCTAATTGCGATGATTGTAATTGATTTACTATCACTAACAACAAACAAAAATCCTCTAATTAAAAATAAAGCTCCTAATGAAGCTACTAGTGATGAAATTCTTCCATAAACAACTAAACAACCCATAAATATTCCAAGTCCAGCACCACCAGCTATTCCAACTAACAAACCTAAAAATGGATCAAAGCCAAGATATTTTATTGATCCCGCAAATACCCAAGCGGCAAAACCAAAAATTGAAGCAAATGAGAGATCTATTTCACCCATTGTTACAACAAAAACAAGAGGTATAACAAGGAAGATTATCATAGGAAGAGTTGTCATTACCGCCTGATGGAATTTTGGAGCAAAAAAAACTTCAGGAGCAGCTACAAAAAAAATAGTCATTATAAAAGCAAAATAAAAAAAACTACTTAGTGGTCTGCTATTATCAGCAAGATAAGATGTTAAGCCAGTTTTTGCTTTCATTTAATTTTTTCCTCCAATCACTGTATCTTTCATTACTTTTATTAATTCTTCTGGAGTTTTAACATCATTCTTATCTAGTTTATGAATTACCTGTCCTCGGTCTAAAATAATAAACCTGTCTGATATGTCGAAAACATGAAATATGTTATGTCCTATAAAAAGAACTGACCTTCCTTTTGCTTTAACGTTATTAACAAAATCAAATACTTTCTGAGTTTCAATAAGAGATAATGCCGTTGTAGGTTCATCTAAAATAATTAAATCAGCATCATTATAAATTGCTCTTGCAATAGCCACTCCTTGTCTTTCTCCTCCAGATAGGTTGCCCACTGGAGAATTTGCATCAATTAAGTTTGAAGTAAATCCTATTTCTCTAATTATTTTGTTTGCTTCTTTTATTTGTTCTTTTACTTTTATAAAACCAAATGGATGCCTAAGTTCTTTACCCATAAAAATATTCCATACAATCGATTGTTGCGGGGTAAGAGCCCTGTCTTGAAAAACTGTTTCAATTTTTGCTTCTCTTGCTTTTTTAGTATTCCAATTATTTACCTTTTTTCCTTTTATTATAATTTCACCGTTATCTGGTTTATAAACTCCAACTAATGTTTTTATCAAAGTGGATTTTCCAGCACCATTATCACCAATCAAACCAACAACTTCACCTTTATCTACATGCAATGAAGCAGAGTCTAGTGCTGTGATACCACCAAACTTCTTTGTAACATTTTTTAACTCAATAATTGGTCCCATAATTTCTCAAGAAATTAACTGGCCTAATATAGGCCAGTTAAAAATTATTTATGATTATCTTAGGCCTGCGTTAGCAAGATCCATTACAGATTCATAATTTTCAGTTGTAACAAATCCTGCACCAGTATCTTGATTGATTGCACCTGTTCCTATAACTTTCATTTGACATAAAGAAAGTATTGGCAAGTAACCTTGCAGAAATGGTTGTTGATCTGAAGTCAAATGCGCGTATCCATTTACAAAACCTGACATAACCTGAGGACTAGTATCAAATCCAATTTGTAATAGTTCATTAGGACCGTACCCAGCTGCCATTGCAAATGTTTCAGCATTACCTAACATTTGACCGCCAGGGTGAACTAATATTTTAGTATTAGGGTTACCAACTAAAGCTGCAGATATTACAGGTATAGCAGAATTAGGATCTGTAGCTTGTTCAGGTGTTGCGTCTAAAACTACAACATTCATTCCATGTTCTTCAAATGCTATTCTTACATTATCTTCTCTTTGAGCTCTAGAATAGTCACCAATTGGAACCATCACTATTGCATCATCACCTGGCTTAAGATCAAATACTCTTATAGCTTCTAAACCAAGAGCATATCCTTGAGTTGCTAAGTTAGCACCTACATAACCTCCACCATATTTTGCTCTAACGGATGGCACGTCAACATTTTGATACATCATTAAAATACCAGCTTCGCTTGCAGCTTGTGCCAAAGGCATAATTGCTTCGTCACCTGGATGACCCATCATTGCAATTCCGTCAACACCTGCACCAATAGCTTCTCTAAGTTGCTGTATCATTCTATCAGATTGCCATTCAGAGTATAAGATTTCCGCATCAGCACCTGTATCTCTAATCGCATTTTCTGCTCCAGCTTGTACAATACCAGCGAAACCATCACCTTCTGCACCACCTGCAAAAAAGTGAATTCTGACATCTTTACACCAGTTATCACCCAGGTCTGTTCCAATAGAAAAAGCAGGCGAAGTAAAAGATATAAAAATTAATGAAGAAATTAAAATTTTTAAAGTTTTCATTTTTTCCTCCCTTGTGAATTAATAGTGAACTAAACTTAATTTAGGTTCAAATGTCAACTTTTCAATAAAATATTAATTTATAAAAATATTTGATCTAGATCAATTATTTAATCTTTTACTAATTCTTTTGGTCTGACCATGGCTATATATTCCATCTATACCACCATCTCTCCCGTAGCCTGATCTTTTGTATCCGCCACCTGGTAAATTTACACCATCCACAAACCAATCATTTTGCCAAATAATACCTGCATGAATTCGATCTGCCGTCCATTTTGCTTTTTGATCATCAGCAGTAAAAACTCCAGATGCTAATCCATACTTTGTTGAATTAGCAATACTTATGGCTTCTTCTTCATCATTAAAATCAAATATCGAAGTTACTGGTCCGAATATTTCTTCTTGTGCAATCGTAGCATCTGTTTTGACGTTATCAAAAATAGTTGGTTGGTAGAAATTACCCTCTCCAACATCAGATTTATCTCCTCCAATACTTATAGTAGCTCCAGATTGTATGCCTGACTTCACATAGTTAGAAACTCTTTGTAACTGCTCAGAAGATATTAAAGGCGTTACTTCTGTATCTTTGTTATCCCCTGAACCAATTTTTAATTTTTTTGTTTTATCTACAAGTTTAGTCATATACTCATCTTTTACTTTTGGATGGACAATCACTCTAGACATTGCAACACAAATTTGGCCAGCATTAGGTTTAAAAATTCCTTTTATGGTGCTATCAACGGCTTTATCTATATCGGCATCTGGATAAATAATTGCAGCTGACTTACCGCCTAATTCAAAATGGGTTGGGATAATACGATCTGCAGTTTCTTTTAAAATTTCTGATGCCACTTCAGGTGAGCCTGTAAAAACAATATAATCACTTCCAGGATGTTGCACTAACTTTCTTCCAGTTACTTCTCCATATCCATGGACAATATTTATGATACCTTCTGGAACACCCACCTCTTGAAAAATTTTTCCATAAAAATTTGATGAAATAGGACAAAGCTCAGGAGGTTTTATAACAATTGTATTTCCAACAATCCAATTTTGAGCAACCATTCCAGAGAAAATTGCAACTGGATAGTTCCAAGGAACTATTTGCAAGCTTACTCCAAAGGGTTCAAGAACTACGTAATTTAAAGTATCATTACCTGCTGGTATAAGTTTATTTTCAATCTTATCTGTTAAACCCGCATAAAAATCAAAAGTATCAGCAGCTCCCTGAAATTCACCAACACATTGAGCAATTGTTTTACCATTTTCCTGACTTAAGATTTTTCCTCCCTCATCTTTTCTCTCTCTAAGCTTATTTGCAATAGATCTCATCATCTTTGATTTTTCTTTTGCATCCATATCTATAAGAATTCTTTTATCAAAAGCTTTTTTAGCTGACTCAAAAGCTAAATTTATTTCTTGATCTAAGGCTTCATCAATATTCCCAACTATTTTTTGATTTGCTGGATTTAATACAGGAATATTTTTTTTTGAAATTGAGTCTATAAAAGTCCCATTAATAAAATTTCTTGTTTCCATCCTAATGCCTTTGTTATTTTTTTAAATAAAACTAATCTTTAAGAAGTGTCAAGAAAAGTTTATAGAGACATATATGAAACTTGCAATTATTGGAACTGGATACGTTGGATTGATTACAGGAGCTTGTTTTGCTGAATTTGGATATCAGACAGTTTGTATTGATAAAGAAGCAAAAAGAGTTGAAGAATTAAATAATTCCCAATGCCCTTTTTATGAACCTGGTGTTGAGGATCTATTAGATAAACACATTAATAAAACAAAACTTTTAAGCTTTTCCAGTTCACTGTCTGAATCTATCAATGATGCGGATATTATTTTTATAACTGTTGGAACTCCTTCAAAAAGAATAGAAGGAGAGGCAGACTTATCTTATGTGTGGGATGTAGCTCAAGAAATAAGTCATAATATAAATAAATATTGTATAGTTGTAACCAAATCAACTGTTCCTGTTGGAACAACCAAGGAAGTAAAAAATATTATATCAAAAAAAATAAGTGAAAAAAATTTTGATGTAGTTTCTAATCCCGAATTTTTACGGGAAGGTTCCGCATTAAATGATTTTATGCGCCCTGATAGAGTTGTGATTGGTTGTGAGAATAAAAAATCAGAAGATATAATGAAAGAATTATACAGGCCTTTATACCTTATTGAAACACCTATAGTTTTCACAACTATTGAATCTTCAGAAGTTATTAAGTATGCTTCAAATAGTTTTCTAGCAACAAAAATTAGTTTTATTAACCAAGTTGCTGATCTTTGTGAAAAAGTAGGTGCTGATGTTCAGGAGGTCGCGAGAGGAATGGGTATTGATAAACGGATAGGAAATAAATTTTTACATGCAGGACCAGGTTATGGAGGATCTTGTTTTCCAAAGGATGTTAAAGCATTTGTAACAACTGCAGAAAAACATGATGTTAACTTATCGATTTTATCTGCAGTGGATAAATTTAACGAAGAAAGAGTAAGTAAAATAACGAATAAATTTATTTCTAAAGCTAATTTAAAAAAAGGAGATCAAGTAAGTTTACTTGGATTAAGTTTTAAACCTAATACTGATGATGTTCGAGATTCAACCTCTCTTAAAATTGCAAAATTATTACAAAATGCAGGTATAGGAATTAAATCATATGACCCAGAGGCTATGGATAACGCTAAAATAGAAAATGCCGAAATAATTTTATGCAGCAGTGCGTATGAGGCATGTAAAGATACTAAAGCTATTATAATTGGAACGGAGTGGAATGAATTTAGGGCTCTAGATTTTTTAAAAATAAAAAAAAGTAGTAATAATTTAGTTATCTTTGATTTAAGAAATATATATAACGCTAAAGAATTAAGAGATATAGGTTTTCAGTATTTTGGCACAGGAACATAATTATACAATAGAAAATTTTGATCCAGAAGTCCTTCGTGAATATGACATCAGAGGAGTTGTAGGCGAAAATATAAATGATAATACGGCCTACACAATAGGAAGAGCTTTTGGCCATACTGTCAGATCAAAACTACCTTCTAATACTATAGTAACAGGTTATGACGGGAGGTTGACTTCACCATCTTTGCATAAGGCTCTTTGTACTGGTTTAAAAGACTCTGGCTCAAACGTAATAAATATTGGCATGGGACCAACTCCAATGACTTATTTTGCTCATTATCATTTCGATGCTCAAGCAGCCATAATGGTTACAGGCTCTCATAATCCATCTGAATATAATGGTTTTAAAATGGTTCTTAATAAACACTCATTTTTTGCCGAAGATATTCAAAGTCTTCAAAAGTTAATAGAAGATAATAAGCTAGGATTATCAGAGGGTCAGATAGTTAATCAAGATATCACTCAAGAATACATAGAAAGAGATCTCTTGAATATTAAATTAAAAAGAAAACTAAAAATTGCTTGGGACCTTGGTAATGGAGCAATGGGAAAGGTTGCCCGAGAAATAACTGACAAGCTTACTAATTCTGAAAACATCATTATTAATGAAGAGGTTAATGGGCATTTCCCCAATCATCATCCAGATCCTACAGTTCCACAAAACATGATCCAATTAATTGAAGCTGTCAAAGAAAATTACTGTGATATTGGTCTTGCATTTGATGGTGATGGTGACAGATTAGGTGTTATCGATAATCTAGGAAATATAGTTTGGGCTGATCAATATATGCTTTTATTGTGTTCAGAAATTGCGAATTTATATGATAATCCAAAAATTATTATGGATGTAAAGTGTAGCAAAGTTTTTTTTGATGAGGTAAAAAAAATTAATTGCGATCCTATTATGTCAAGAACAGGTCACTCTCCAATAAAAGAAAAAATGAAAGAACTTAACTCACCGCTTTCAGGTGAGATGAGTGGACATGTTTGTTATGGTGATGATTTTTATGGATATGATGATGCTATGTATGTTGGTCTAAGACTATTACGCATTTTATCCAATCAGAGTAAATCCCTTAGTGCTTTAATTAATTTTTATCCCAAAACATATTCAACTCCAGAAACAAGATTTGATGTTGATGAGTCTAGAAAATTTATTATTATAGAAGAGGTTAAAGAAAGACTAAAAAAAGAAGATCAAAAAATAATAGATATAGACGGTGTTCGAGTAGAAAATGAAGACGGCTGGTTTTTAATGAGAGCTAGTAATACGCAAAACCAACTTACGTGCAGAGCTGAGTCAATTTCTGAAAAAGGTTTACGTGAACTAATAGATATAATTGAATATCAATTATCTTTAAGTGGTGTCAATTACAAATTTACGATCTGATAAAACAGTCTCTATTATATTTTTTTAATCTTTTACAAGCTGTATAAGCTTCTTTTTTTGAAAAATTCTCAAATCTTGACTCATAGAGTTGTTTTCCGCTGACTTTTATTAAAACAATATTGGATGTTTTTGCAGTTGTTGTTTTAGGATACTTGTTCTTAATTAATTTAATTTGTTTTTCTGCACTATTACGATATTTAAATGTTCCAACAACTATTGAATAAGAATTTGTTTGAATTTTATTTGTTTCTTTTTTTACTATTTTTGTTTTTATTTCTTTTTTGTTTATACCTAATTCAGCAAATTCTTTATTCATGATAATTTTTAAAGAATTATCACGTTGTTTTCCTGTATCACCTCCAAATATAACGCCAATTAATCTCTTATCATTTCTTACTGCTGAAAAAGCCAGTTGAAACCCAGAAGCTCTTATATACCCTGTTTTAATTCCATCTGCTCCATCATAACTAAGCATCAATTTATTATGTGTTTTATAAGTTTTACCATTGTAGGTAAATTTTTGTTTGCTAAACAATTTGTATTTTTCTGGAAAGTTATAAATAAGCGCATGTGAAAGAATAGAAATATCTCTTGCGGTAGTAAGTTGTGCTCTATTCGGTAATCCAGAAGCATTTTTAAAAGTTGTATTAGTCATACCCAACTTTCTTGCATAGCTAGTCATTAATTTTGCAAACTCTTTTTCGGAACCGGAAATACTTTCTGCCACAACAGTAGCTACATCATTAGCGGATTTAACTATCAAAGCCATAACCGCATCCTCTGCTTTTATATTTGAACCTTCTTCCAAGTATAATTTACTAGGTGATCGTGAAGCCGCAATTCTTGATACTTTTAATTTTGTTTGATTTGTTATTTGTCCTTTTTCTAATTGATCAAACAAAATATATAGTGTCATAATTTTTGTTAATGATGCTGGATAATTTTTAGTATTAGCATTAACTTCAAACAGAACTTCTTTTGTATCAAAATCGATGACTATTGCAGCTTTTTTGGCAAACGTCTCTGATGATATAAAAATTATCGTGATAAAGATCGGGATTAATAGATATCTGAATAAAGACATGTTAGGCTTAATTAACATAAGGCTTTCGTTATTAACAATTGAAAAAACCTCTTTAATTTCTTTTAAAAGTGCTTATTTAATAAATGATGAAATTAAGTAATGAAAATGACAATAATATAAATAATGGGCTAGATAAAGGTATACTATTAGAAACTAAACCAAAGACAAAAAAACCATCAATGTATAATGTTTTGTTACTTAATGATGATTATACACCTATGGAATTTGTCGTTCTAGTATTAGAAAGTGTATTTAATAAAAAAGAAGAAGAAGCAACGCAGATAATGCTCCATGTTCACAAAAATGGTATTGGTGTTTGCGGAACATTCACTTATGAAGTTGCTGAAGTTAAATGTAAAACAGTTACAGATCTTGCAAAAAAACATGAGCATCCACTTCAATGCACAATGGAGAAAAATTAAATGTTATCATCTAA
>Ga0066826_10001355_pt1 | contig 12592 bp, 10 predicted proteins | sample ETNtaG_12_FD_65496 | JGI IMG/M metagenome (GOLD analysis project Ga0066826, IMG submission 65496) | Marine microbial and viral communities from oxygen minimum zone, Eastern Pacific Ocean - ETNP201306SV49 | ecosystem: Environmental > Aquatic > Marine > Oceanic | place: Pacific Ocean: Eastern... | reverse complement strand
AGGTAAAGATAAAATGGCAAAAAAAGTTATATTGAATAAATCATTCATAAGGGTGATGTTTGTGCTTTTTGCACTTGCAACAGTCCTTGTTGGGCAAAAGCCGCGAAATATTTCAGGTACTGTATTAGACGTTTCTGGGGAGAACGTTGGTGGTACAACTGTACTTCTGTTAATTGAGGATGGTACAGAATCACAACGCACAGAAACTAGCAAACGTGGTGCCTTTAAATTTAAAAAGGTAAGTCCTGGCAAATATAAAATTGATATTGATGCTGGTGATTTGGGTAAACTGAATACTGATGTTGAGGTTTCTGATAAAAACGTAAAACTTGGTGACTTAAGCCTAATAAAAAATCAAGACCCAGTAGAAGCTAATACCAGTGCAGATGTTTCCACGACTGAAGCCTCTGATCCTACAGCCGCACCGCCAACTGCGGAAAGCGCAGAGTTTACTCCAGATCCAGGAAAAGATTATATTTTAAATGAACTTAGTTTTGAAATAAAAAAAATGACTGCGGAGTTCAAATATCTTAATGAAGAGCTCGAAAATTTAAAAGCTCTAAGTAAAATGTGGGTTAATCCATTAGCCATATATTCAAAAGAAATCATTATGAAAAATGGATCTACAGTTTTTGGTAAAGTTGTTTATCAAGATGAGGAGTCGATTAAAGTAGAAACGCTTGTTGGTTACTTGATTATTAATCGAGAAGATGTTGTAAGAATCATAGATAATGTTGTCACAGAAGAGCAGGCAGAATATGTGCCCGAACAAGTCCGTGATAGTTATACTCCTCCACCTATGCCAAAGCTAGCTGAGCCACAATACACTTCACCAGAACGAAGTGGATCAACAAAATATTCAGCCAATTGTGTTTTAATGGGCAATATAACTGAAAAGAAAGATGCTCAAGGGAATATTATATTTAATGGCGAAATAAAAAATATTGGTGGCCGAAGATCAGATTTTGTTAAAGTTGATTTTGTATTCCGTAAAAATTGGAGTGGAGAAACAAAAACACTTACCACTTTCATAAGAGGGGGATATCACACCTTTGATTCAGGGATAACAACCGATTCCACTTTATTGCCAGGCTCAACTGGAAGTTTTGAATTATATGTTCCACATGATTTTGGATCATTTATTGGATACTCTTATGTCATAGACTGGGAGGAATACGAATAGTGTTCTTTAAATCTATATTAAAGGGTTTAGCACTTTTTGTTTTTGTTGTTTCAGCAAATGCTCAAGAAACTCCTATTTCTGAAATATTTTTTCTTGATCTTGGGATTGTTATAGAGCCAGAAAAAGGAAACGAATCATATTCAAGAGTTATATCAAAAACTTCAAAAGAAAAAACTTTTAAAATCAAAAAGGTAGAGAGCGGTTCCGTTTACATGGCATCAAGTAAAGAGCTATTAACTACATTAAATCGTATTAATGATCGTATAACTGAATTAGAATCTTCTTTTCATACTGAATTGGGGTCTTTAAAGAAAGAAAACAGAGACTTGCGAGAGGCCTTAGCTACAATTTCAGTTCCAACACAGGAAGTGTTTGTCTCTAATAATTTGCCAAAAAAAACTATTATTACTGAAATAAATCATAAGCCAGTACCAAAGTTTGATAGGGCAAACTATATGTCCGGGGTTTTTGCCTATCAAAGAGAAGATTATAAAATGGCATTAAATTATTTTACGTCCGTTAATATTGACCTTGCGCCTGATAAAACAGCTGAAAATATACTGTATTGGATGGCTGATGCATATCAGCAATCTGCTGATTATGAAAATGCCTTGATGCTTCTTAACCAAATAGCAATAAGTGGCAACCTAAGGATAGATGACGCCCTAGTTCAAAAAGGTCTAGTACATAGAAAAAGAGGTGAGGAACAGCTAGCTCTTGCAGCTTTTAATGATGTGGTTGTTGATCACCCCGATAGTGAATACGTGCGTTTAGCTCAAATGGAATTAAAAAAATCTGAAGGGTCAAAATAAATGATCAACAGATTCATTAAACCAACCTTTATAACAATAATTTTATTTTCACTAATATTTGGATCAACTCGCATTGCATATCTTCGACCTGGTCCGATGATGAAAATCCCATATACTTCACTAGGGCCTTCTCCCTATTTATTTACAGCAGGATTTTCCTCAGAAATACATAACCTGTCTCCATTTAATACTGCTAAGGGAGCTTACGGTACCATGGAATTAGGTGGATGGACATTTGGCGTATCAACAGCCACTGGTGGTGATACGACTAGCATTGCAAATCTTGAAGTATCAACATATAGAGCGCCTGTAGAGTTTGGTTTTCATGTGCAAAAACGTGTTTTTGTCAGAGACAATATTTCTTTTTCAGTTGGATTACAAGATATTGTGTTCCAAAATAATACAACGAATGGTCTTCAACTAGACCCTAAAGATTTTTCTTTTTTTGGAATTGTTAGTAGTCAACAAGAGGTTGGTGACTATAACCTAAATGCCTTTATTGGATTTGGGACTGGTGGTTATGGCCTTATTGATACCCTTAAGGCTGATACGCTTTCCACACAATCAGAAGGAATGAATGCTGGTGTATTTGCTGGCGCTATTTTTAAAACACCTTATTTAGAAAAATGGGGTGGAATTGACATTGTGGGTGAATTTGACGGTAATGGCATCAATGTGGGACTCCGCATCCCCCTTACCTCGGATTATCGCTTGAACCTAGGATTCACCCACATAGAAAAACTTCCTAAATGGAAAGAGCGTTATTGGGAAGGCCACGCTGGGATTACAATTGGATTTGAAATTGCAGCTGCCCGTGGATCAGGCATTAAAACGCCTGGAGGTGGACCCGCTCCAAGCCCAAGGTTACAGCCGGGCTCCACTAACTATGCTGATATTGATACTACTCTAATGATGGCTGATTATGCTGTTCATACATTGAGAGACTCTATGGGTATGATGACAAACGAGATGAGAAATCTTATAACACGACTTTCAGCAATGGAACAACATTCAAAATTTTTAGAAGATTCATTAAAAGCTGTCAAATTAAATACTAATGTTGGTGAGCAAAAAATGAATGATGCTATGAGACATTTATCTAAATCATTGCGCTATTTTTATGCAGGTAACTACCGGGCTTCACTACAAGAAGTTGAGGCATCATTAGAATTAAACCCCAATTTGGCATTAGCCTACGCTAGACGTGGGTCAATATATTATAAACTAGGAGATGTTCAGAGAGCGACTATAAACTGGAATCTTGCTCTACGCATGGATCCAGAATATGATGATGTGAGAAACGTGTTAAAGGCGCTTCATGAAAATCGACTTAAATCAACAAGTATGATAGAGGATTAGGTATGGATATTGCAACTCTTGTAGGAATTATTTTAGGATTAGGAGCTATTGTAGGAAGTATATTCCTGATGACACCCGATTTTGGTATGTTTGGCTCTGCGTCAAGTTTTGGGATTGTTTTTGGAGGCATGTTAGCATCTGTGGCAGTTGCCTTCCCATTAAAGGATGTATTACAGCTTGGTGCGGCTATGGCGGCTGTTTTTAAAGGTTCATCTGATTCCCTTGGTGGTTTGGTTGATGAAGCTGTTGAGGCCTCCGAGGCTGGCCGAAAAGGGACGGCCGATCTTGAAAAACACATCGATAATATTAAAGGGTTTTTCTTTAAAGATGGTGTACAGATGGTAATTGATGGTTATTCGCTTGAAGAATTATCTGAAATTTTAAATACAAGAATTGATTATAGAGAGTTACGTGAAGGAACTCAGGCAGGCCTATTTAAATCAATGGGGACTATGGCCCCTGCATGGGGTATGGTAGGAACGTTAATTGGTCTAGTTGTGATGTTATCGGGTTTTGGTGGCGAAGGCGGTGGAACAGATACGCTTGGTACCGGGATGTCAGCTGCGCTTATTACAACACTATATGGTGCAATTTTAGCTAATCTATTTTTCTTACCTATGGCAGAAAAAGTTAAATCACGTATTTCATTTTCAAGCACAATGCAAAGTTTACAATTAGAGGCAGCCAGATTAATTCACCAAAAGAAGCACCCAATAATTGTAAGAGAAAAATTGAACTCATTCATACCACCTAAAGAGTGGAAAAAAGATGAGGGTGGAGGCTAAAAATTAATGGCTGCTACACCACAAGAAATAAAAAAATATATGAATAAGGGTCGGGATACGGTCGAAGAAGGGCTACCAGGCTGGTTTGGAACATTTGCTGATATGATGACCTTATTATTTGCTTTTTTTGTGTTATTAGCTGCTATATCTACTATAGATCCTGTAAAACTTCAAAATATGGCTGACAGTATGGGTAAATCTGTCGGGAAAAAAGAAAAACTTGATAATCAAGCTATGTCACTTGGAGATATTCATAAAGCTGCCACAAAAATGGTTGAAGAAATGGCTGCCGATCCAACAACGGGCGAAAAACCAGTGGAAGTAACAACAAGCCCCAAGGGTGTCACTATTGGAATTTCATCTGATATTAGCTTTGAGTCGGGCTCAGCAACAACAAAACCAGGATTTCTTGAAATATTAAAGAAAATTGTTCCAACTATGGATGAATCCTACAATATGATTGCAATAGAAGGACATACAGATAGTGACCAACTACCTAAGGCTCTAGCTGTAAAATATCCAAGTAATTGGGAATTATCTGGTGCCAGAGCTGCAGCTGTGGTTCGACTTTTAATTGGCCTAAAAATTGATCCCGTAAGGCTTCAAGCTGTTGGTTATGGAGAATTTGTCCCAAGAGATAAAAATACAGCGGAAATAATTTCAAAAGACTTAATAAAAAAATATAATTCTAATCCTCAACAAAAAGCCCGTAATCGCCGTGTTGAAATAACTTTTCTTGCGCCAAATAGATAAGCTTTTATTGAGAATAATAAAAAAATTTATATGAAAAAGGGAGTGGTTATGAAAAAACGAATAAACAATCTATTTAGATATGCTTTATTTGGACTAATTATTAGTGTTGTCTTTGGGCAATCCAGTGGATATCTGGCACAAAAATTAATGCTTGAAAATAGCTTAAGAAAACGTATTGGTGATGCTTTAGAAAAGGTTATAGATAATCGTAAATATGTAGTTGATGTAAGCGTTGATCTAGAAATAAGCAGTGCTATTGAAAACGAAACAACCTTTTCTCCTTCTGGCACAATTAAATCACTTAATTCTGCAGAAAGTATTCTGCTTGATCGCGCTGCGCCAAAGAGCGGCAGTGTAGGTTTACCCATTCCCGGATTTGACTTCACAGCTGAAAATGCTCCAGAAGTAGAAAATGAAGTTGATGTTAAAATGGATTCTCCTGTAGATGATAATGTGGTTTCTAGAACAAAAACAGAAAAACTCCCATCGATGGCCAGTGTCAAAAATCTAGAAATAAGCATTATTATTCAAGAAGGTGCTGCACCTGAGCTAATTGAAAATATCAGACAGGTAGTAATGGTTGCGTCTAGATTTAACCGCGCTCGTGGAGATGTTCTTAGTATTATGACAGCTAGCTTTAAAGAAAGAAGAGATGAAAAGTCTGCTGAACAAGTTCTACTTAAAAATATTGCTGAAAAACTTGAATCTCTTGAGAGCCAGCGCGAAAGACTAGGAGAAGTCGATTGGAAACAAGAATTAGACAACTATAAGGACTCAGAAGCTGAGCGTCGTCAGGAGGATCGTTTATATTTTCAATCAAAATTAGCAGAAATGGAAACCACAGCGAGAGACCAGTCTTATGACCAAGAAAGACAAGCTATGCTCAGACAAGACTCGGTTCGGTTACAAGCGTTAAATGAAGAAATTCAAAATTTAAAATCATTTTTAGGTACCGCTGATATTTCAGATTCAGCTGCAACTGCTGCACAATCATCCGTTCAAAGAAAACTTACTGAGAAGGAAACGCTTGATGCTCAAATTGCTGAAAAATTAGCAATGCTTGATCAAGTACAATCTGAACTTGATAGGCAACCAAGAAGTGGAAACACGGGAATGATTATTTTTGTATCTGTTTTGGCCGCTTTGGTTATTGTTTTAATAGTTGTATTAGTATTTGTATTAATGAACAAACCAAAACAGCCAATGCCGCCATGGATGATGTATCCACCTCGCCCTAAAAAAAAAGATAGTGGAAATGGTGTGACAACGCAAACAACTCAAGCTGTGCAACCTCCTCCCGTTCCGTCTCCTCCTTCACAAGAAGATGTTGCTGTTTTACAAAGTGAAGTAAATGACATGAAGCAAGCTGTAGTCTCAATGAGCGTAGGTCAACCGCAAGCTGCAACAAAGATTGTTAAAGATTGGATCGTGGAAGAAGCTCCTCCTGAGCCTGAACCCGCTCCTGAGCCTGAAGAAGATGATGATGGCAAGAAGAAGAAGAAGAAATAAGGGGCGCTTATTATGATATCAGATTATAACAGATTATCTGGTTTACAGAAAGTGGCAATTCTGTTTTCCGTTTTAGGTGAAAGTCTTGCTCTAACTCTTGTTAAAGAATTAGATCAAACAGAAATTCGCAAAATACGTGCCGCTATGCGAGGCGTTAATAATGTTGCCTTTGCTGTGAAAAAACAAGTAATGGAAGAATTTTATTTTTCCTTTGTTAGTGAAAAATTTCAGCAAGATGAGGAAAGCGATGAACCTAAAAAACCTTTTTCATTCCTTTCTGATTTAACTGATGAACAACTTGTTGCATTGTTATCTAGTGAAACACCCCGCGTTATTGCCATTACTCTTGCTCAACTTGAGAGTGAGAAAAGAATGCTAGTTTTAAATCGCATCAGCGAAGAAGAAAAGGGGCAGGTATTGCTCAGCATAGGAAACCTTGATGATGTGCCGTTAGAAGCTATTGTACAAATTGCGAACAAATTACAAAAAAAATCAAAACAACTTCCTAAAACTGTTGCTTTTTCTCGCGGCGGCGGAAAAGACCTCGCTGATTTACTTGGGGAAATGGATGCTGCAGAGGAAGAAATGTTTATGCAAAATCTTGAACAAGATAACCCTGCGCTTGCAGAGCAGGTTAAAAAATATCGTATAACATTTGAATCAATATTTGAAATTTTTCCGGACAACTTACTGCGCGATCTTATGAACGCGGTGGATTTAGATGCTGTTTCAATGGCTCTAAAAGGCATGGAACAGTCAATTACAGATAAAGTGATTGGCGTCTTGCCTAAAAAGAAACAGGCTATGTTTGAGCCTGTTGAGGGTGCTGTACCCAAACGTGATGTTGATGAAGCAAGAAAATCTATTGTTTCAGCTGCAAAACAAATGGAGCGCGATGGAGCGTTTAAGCTAGAAGATTTACTTGGTGGCGATACTGTAGAGTAAATCTAAATAATATATTGAATCGCTTAAATAAAACCCTTAGAGTTTTCTGGGGGTTTTATTTTTCTAAAACAGCTTGAGCAGCAGAAAATCGAGCTATTGGAACACGATAGGGTGAACAACTAACATAATCAAGTCCCTTGTCATAACAAAAATGAATACTTGATGGATCACCGCCGTGCTCTCCACAAATGCCAATTTTTAAATCATTTCTTACTTGTTTACCTTTATCAACAGCAAGGGAAACAAGTTGGCCAACGCCAGATATATCTAAACTTTGAAAGGGGTCATGCTCAAGAATTTTTTTATCTAAATAATCTGGTAAGAATCCACCTATATCATCTCGACTAAAACCATATGTGGTTTGAGTTAGATCATTAGTCCCAAAACTAAAAAATTCTGCTTTATTAGCAATTTGATCTGCGGTTAAACATGCCCTCGGTAATTCAATCATTGTACCAACTAAATAGTTAAAGGTAACACCCGTATCAGCCATTACATTCTTAGCCACTTGCCTAACTATTTGTTCTTGATTATCATATTCTGCTGCAGTACCAACAAGAGGAATCATTACTTCAGGAAAAACTGTGATTTCTGATTTTATTAATTCAGCTGTAGCTTCAAAAATTGCACGTGCTTGCATTTCAGTAATTTCGGGATACGCAATTCCTAGACGACAGCCCCGATGGCCAAGCATGGGGTTAAATTCATGTAAACTACTTATTCTATTTTTTATTTTTTCAGAAGAAACACTCAGTTCTTTCGCCAGCTCATCGATTTGAGCGTCATTAAGCGTTATAAATTCGTGTAAGGGTGGATCTAAAAGACGAATGGTTACTGGCTTATCCTTCATTGCTTCTAAAATACCCTTGAAATCTTCGCGTTGAAAAGGAAGTAGGTTCATAACTGCTTTTCTACGTTCTGATAGATCTTCAGCTAAAATCATTTTTCTCATTTCAATTATACGATTTGGTTCAAAAAACATATGTTCAGTTCTACATAAACCAATTCCTTGCGCTCCAAACTTAATAGCCTGTTTAGCATCTTCTGGGCTATCTGCATTTGTTCGTATTTTTAATGTTCTAAATTCATCAGCCCATAACATTAAATCTTTATATGATTTATTTGATTCAGGGTCCGCAGATTCAAGAGCAATCTGTCCTAAGTATATAGTCCCCTTAGACCCATTCATAGATATCCAGTCACCCTCTTTGATTATTTGATCACCAATTGTCATTTGTTTTTTGGTAAAATCTATATTTATTGATGAACAACCAACTATACAACACTTTCCCCACCCTCTTGCAACTAAAGCAGCATGAGAGGTCATACCCCCTTTGGCTGTTAATATTGCCTCAGCAACATGCATTCCGTGTACATCTTCCGGAGATGTTTCTTCTCGAACTAAAACAATGTTTCTCCCCCCCTTATTCCAGTTTTCTGCATCATCAGCAGTAAAAACAACTTGCCCAACAGCGCCTCCTGGTCCTGCTGGTAAACCACGAGCTAAAACAGGGCTTTTATTTTCTTCTTCAATATGAAGTCGTGGGTGCAATAGCTCATCAATTTGTTCAGGTGAAACGCGCATTATAGCTTCTTCTTTTGAAATCATATTGTTTTTTACCATATCCACAGCCATCTTTATGGCTGCACCACCAGTTCTTTTTCCTGTTCGGGTTTGAAGCATCCAAAGGCGGCCCTCTTCAATTGTAAATTCTATATCCTGCATATCATTATAATGCTTTTCTAATTTGGAGCGAATTTCATTTAGTTGACCATAAACATCCGGAAGAAATTCTTCTAAAGATTCTAAATGTTTAGATTCATCTGTTTTTGTTTCTTGATTTAATGGGTGTGGTGTTCTAATCCCAGCAACAACATCCTCCCCCTGTGCGTTCTGTAACCATTCTCCATAAAAATTGTTTTCCCCCGTTGCTGGATTTCTTGTGAATGCAACGCCAGTGGCTGATTGATCACCCGTATTACCAAAAACCATTGCTTGTACATTAACAGCTGTGCCCCACTCTTGGGGAATATTTTCTATTTTTCTATAACTAATTGCTCGTTTACCATTCCAACTTTGAAAAACAGCTTTGATACCGCCCCATAATTGTTCATAATGGTCATCAGGGAATTCCTCCCCAAGTACCTTCTTAATTCTCACTTTAAAACTTTCTGAAATAATTTTCCAATCATCCCCTGAAAGATCAACATCAGAGTCATATCCATTTTTTATCTTATAGTCATTTAAAATTGATTCTAATTGATGACGAATGCCTTGACCTTCTTCTGGATGTAGACCACTTGCTTTTTCCATTACCACATCTGAGTACATCATAATAAGTCTTCGGTAAGCGTCATATACAAAACGTGTGTTATCTGTTTTTTTTATCAACCCCTGAATTGTTTTAGATGTTAAACCTACATTAAGTACTGTTTCCATCATTCCTGGCATTGACATCCGAGCGCCTGATCGAACGGATAATAATAATGGGTTATCTGGATCTCCAAAAGTGTTTCCCATTCCTTTTTCAATTTTATCAACTGATTCTTTTAGTTGTTTTTCAAGTTCATTGGGAAACTTTTGTGAGTTCTCATAATAATATGTACATACTTCAGTAGTAATCGTCAGTCCCGCTGGTACTGGCATACCTAAGCTTGTCATTTCAGCCAAATTTGCTCCCTTACCCCCCAGTAAATTTTTCATATCCGCCTGGCCATCCGCAACACCGTCTCCAAAATAATAAACTGCTTTCATATAATGTGTTCTTTCATATTTAATAAAAAATGTTGCTGAATTTACATTTTCACTATGGAATTAACCTTTAATTTATCGTAAGTAATACTTATATAAATATGTCAAAACGAGCTGATTTAGGAAAAAAATTAACAGATTATTTAATGCTATATCCCAATGAGGATGTTACAATAAATACAATGATCCAATTTTTGAATACTTATCCTGATTGTTTTGAAAGACAAAATTTGAAGGGGCATTTTACAGGATCTGCATGGGTCATAGATGACACGCGCTCATGGATACTTATGACACATCACCGTCAACTTGATCTTTGGGTACAGCCCGGTGGTCATGCCGATGGAAATGAAAATTTATTGGAAGTTGCTATTGATGAAACAAAAGAAGAAACAGGATTAACACAATTAAAGGTTATATCTGAGGAAATATTTGATCTAGATATACATGAAGTTCCACAATACAAAAACATACCAAAGCATTTTCATTATGATATACGTTTTCTTTTAGAAACGAATCGAAACCCAAATGACATTAAGATTAGTAAAGAATCCTTTGATGTTGCATGGATTCATAAGAGCGCAGTTTTACAGAAAAACAATGATAGCTCCATAAAAAGAATGTTAAATAAAATAAGCCAGTGAACTTAACTAAAAAAATTAAATCTTACATTTATTCGAATATTGTCCCCAATAGGAAGCGCACTATTGGCGTTGAAATAGAGGGATTATATTATGATAAATTTTTGAAGCGCTTACCTGTAAACCCTTCAAAAAAATACTCTGCCGCAGATTTGTTAAATGACATCAAGCAACTAAATGATTCTGATAGTTTATTTAATTATTCATTAGAACCTGGAGGCCAGCTTGAATGGGCTTCTGGGCCAACTATTAGTTTATGGGATATAAAAAAGCAATTGGACAATCATCTGAAACTTGAAAATAGAGTCTGTGAAGCGAATAAAATTAACAGGATTTATTTATCAGTTGATCCCATATACAAACCTCAAGACATTGATCTAATTCGTTCAAAAAAATATGAATCAATGGATAAAGTTTTTCAAAAAACTGGGAGCATGGGGTCTTGGATGATGCGCAATACAACCAGCGTACAGGTTAATATTGATTTTACATCAAAACAAGATGCAAACGAAATGGCTTTTATAGCAGATGTAATTCAACCCCTGTTCAGTATGCTATTTTCTAATGCTCCTTTTATTAATGGACAAGCGGCTAAAACAGATAATCTTCGTTGGAAAATTTGGGAAAATACAGACAACAATCGTTGCCGTTCTTTATTTGACCATGACATTTATATTCCAAAATCAATGGTAAATAATTACGCAAAATGGATTCAAAGTGTACCTGCAATTTTTGAAATTAACAATTCATCTGCCAGGTCGTTTTGTGGATCCTTGGGAGAAATGTTATCGAAACACCCAGATAATTTAGATCAACATATACTTTCGGCACTTAGGCAATCCTTTACTCATGTTCGTTATAAAAAAGTTTTAGAAATAAGAGCAGCTGACAGGCCAATAAAAGGAAACGAAATGTGCCCACCTGCTTTTTTAGCTGGGCTGTTAACTGCACAAAATGTGCGTGAAGAGCTTTTAGAGATCATAAGTAAGTGGTCTAAAAATGATCGTAAAAAATTAATAATATTAGCAAATAATTTATCTTTAGGTAAAACAGGCCCTCAAGGGAAAAGTGTCCAAGAGTGGCTAGAAATCCTCGCTGATCTATCTTTGCGTGGATTAGATGAGAGGAGCGTTTATTTCAATATAAAAAATGAAAGAAGTTTATTAGAACCTTATTTAATAAATCTTATAAACAACGGACCTAGCACATTACAAATACAGAAAAAATTTCAAAAAACTAAATTTTCTTTAGATAGTTTTCTTTTAGAATTAACTTAGATTCACCACTCTCTAATGAACCCAAAATTATTACATAATTTAACCACAATACCGTTCTTAATAATGGGTCTATGTGCCTTTCTTCTTGGTTTGGTTTGGCTCTTATCCTCAGAGCCGTGGATGCTAGATAAAGCAGCCAATACTATTTTACTTGATGAATCATATGAAACAATATTTTCAGAACAAGTAAATAGAAATCTTCCAAAATATTTAACATTGTTATATCGTTTCTTTGGATTGTGGGTATCATCATTGGGTCTATTATTGTTGTCTTATACAATAGTTACTAGAATGGGGTCTGGCATGGCGCGTGGGTTTTTGCATTCTACATTTTTCATCACATTAGTTGGTATATCAATAATTGAATATTTATTTATTCCTTCATCACCCTTTGTTTATCTAACTGTTGTGCTCTGGTTATTGTGGGCAATTAGTGTTTGGGCTGGAATTCAATTAAAAAAGCATGTTTTTTGATTTACATCCTTTAGTCATACATTTTCCAATTGCTCTGTTTTCATCTGCAGTTTTATTTGATTTTATTGCTGTTATTTTCAAAAAAGATGAATTATTAATAAC
>Ga0066826_10001345_pt1 | contig 12618 bp, 9 predicted proteins | sample ETNtaG_12_FD_65496 | JGI IMG/M metagenome (GOLD analysis project Ga0066826, IMG submission 65496) | Marine microbial and viral communities from oxygen minimum zone, Eastern Pacific Ocean - ETNP201306SV49 | ecosystem: Environmental > Aquatic > Marine > Oceanic | place: Pacific Ocean: Eastern... | reverse complement strand
TGAGATCAGCCGCAGTCAAAGCTGATTTAATGTTTACTTATAGCAACTTTTCCAGAAGATTAGTCGAAAATGGTATAGGTAAGAAACATAACCGAGCGATACATACAATTTCGCCTGGAGTTGATCCATCATGGTTTGATGTACCTGTTCAAAAGAAAAAAATAATCTCAGACTTGTTGTACTTTGGACGAATAGAACATGAAAAGGGGATCGATATTTTGCTGAAATCCTTTGCGAATGTGCGGCTAAAGTTTCCTGGTTTAAAACTTCGTCTAATTGGTGAAGGAAACTATCTGGATCATTCCAAAAAATTATCAAAAGAGCTAAATGTAAATAGTTGCACTATTTTTTATGGCTGGAAGGAAAAAGATGAGATTCAAAAAATCATGAGCGGTTGTGATTTATGCGTGTTGCCGTCCAGAATCGAGAGTTTCGGATTAACCATTGCTGAAGCCATGGCCGCGGGAATACCAGTCATATCTACAAAAGCAGGAGCAATACCGGAAATATTGAAAGATGGAGAAACCGGGATATTAGTGCCTTCTGAAGATATTGAGGCTTTAAGAAAGGCAATTATTTATGCTTTAAAAAATAGAGATAAAATGCAAAACAGGGCAAAAGCTGCTCAAGAAAAGGTAAAAAAAGATTTTTCATGGGATTCAGCCGTAAAAAAACATATTGAAATATATAAATCACTACTATGAAAACACCGGATTCAAAACTATATACAAAAGAATATTTTCTTTCCACGGAAGGTATAGATTATTTCAAAAAAGGCTTAATCTCTCCTAAATTTGAACATGCCATTAATATGGCAAAATTAAAGTCAGGGATGAAAATTCTTGATATAGGGTGTGGAAGAGGAGATATTGTTCTTACCGGTGCTAAAAAAAATGTTTATTCCTTTGGCATCGACTACGCCCGGGACGCGATTGAATGTTCCAAAGCTGTGAAACAATCTCTTCCGGATAATATAACGTCGTTTTTTTCTGTTCATCAAGCTTCCGGGGACACTTTGCCCTTTAAAAAGTGTACTTTTGACAAAATATTTTTTATGGATGTGGCAGAGCACCTATCCCATTCTGATCTTTTGCAATGTTTGAAAGAATGCAAAAGAACGCTAAAAGAAGATGGGGAGCTGATAATCCATACATCGCCCAACCGATGGTACAATGATTTTGGCTATCCTTTCTGGGAACAGCCAATAAATAAGATTTTGAACCTGGTTTTTAAAAAAAATTTATTAACAAGGGAAATCCGGAATGAGATCGACTTGAAAGTGCATATTAACGAACAAACTATATTAAGTTTAAAGAATTATTTAAAAAAGGCCGGTTTTCAAACTAAAATTTGGTTGGGGAATGAATACACTAAACCCGTCGCGAAGAATTCATTAAGACAGCGAATCTCAGAATTTGCTCGTCAGACAGTTTGTCATCTTTATCCTTTTTCTTTAATCTTTCCTTTAAACCTTCTTTTTTCAAATAATATATGGGCTGTAGCTAAAAAGTAGACGAAAAAAAGATAAGAGAACCTTTGCTTGGTAATATAGTTCATTCAATTTTATAAAGCACAAAGTTACTTTTTTTATAATCGGCTACAGGATAGTTTTCTCGTAAAAAAGAAGAAAATTCATTCCTGTCGATATAGTCCTTATGTGGATAAATAGAAAGATAATATTTAGGTTTACTATTTTGGAGTATTTTTTTAAACGCATCCAACTTCTCTAGACCTAAATTTCCTCTTAATACTGCAACCTTCCTATTAACATAATATCCCAACGATCCAACATTTGATTCGCTTATTATTCCGTAAACATTCTTAGGAAAATGTTTGTTAAGATTTTCAACAGCATTGGGAATCATTTTAACCGCTTTAGGAGTAATGAATCCAGAGTTGGAATACCCCGCAATGGTTCCAACTGTAAATAGCAAAAGTAAAAACATCCCTGATGGTTTTTTATAAAAACTTTCATCTGGAATATTGTCGTAAATAAAGGAAATAGATTTGGCAATTAGCCACGCCATTGGAAACAGCCATGGAAGGTAATAGTAGAGGTGTATTTGTTTGTTGATTAAAATAAAATAAAATACAAATGAAATTAACCAAAAAATGAGTACAGAATCTTTTTTTCTCAGGAGACCGAGCCCTAAAACAAATAATCCGAACCCGATGGGAGTTAAGATTTCGCCCGAAAAAAATTGAAACTGCGTTTTAAAAAAAGAATAATCTGTTACCCAGGAAAATGATAAAAAGTGCATACCATCTTTCCCAACTGGCCCAAGAAGTACGTTTGCATCCGTTAAATGATTTTGAAAAAAATTATTAGCATGAAAAATCCATAGCCAGCATGGTGTTAAAATGGAAAGCGCGATGAAGTAAATTTTCCAATTAGAAAAGGTACTAACACCGCATTGTTTGATAGACAGGCATAAAAACAAAATGCCTATGGGCTGAATAGATGCATTTAGCACAAAAAGAACAGTGCCTGATAGAATAGTTAGGCAAAAATATTTCCACTGCATTTCCCTGAGATATTTATCGAAATAGTAAACAGTTGCCATTAAAAAAAATAGCATGGAAGGGTTTGGTTGAACTGCTCTTGTGTAAATGATTGAAAGAGGGGAAAAGCAATAAATCATTAAAGCTATTTTTGCTATGCGTTCAGATGTGTGGTTAATTAAAAAGCGATAAAAATAAATGCCTGCTAATCCGGATAACAGGATGGAAATAAAACGGCCGATCCATTCCTCATAACTGCCATATATTTTACATAGCAATGCCATGAGCGAATTATAAAGCGGCATTTCTATTAAATAGTAATTACTGTGGTCAGCCATATACATTTTCGGATAAAGGAAACTCTCCAAAGAAATACCTTCAATGAATAAAAATTTTGAAACAGAGGCAGTCATAATTTGCCTAACTCCCCCAGCTTCTAATATTGGTTGGTCTATGTTAATAAACCTTATGCACCATAATAAAAAATAAAATATTAAAAAATTATTAGAGAACATTTGGTAAAAAACGGATTTAATGGCGCTATTTCCAAAATTCAAGTGGTCTGGATCTTTGATAGAATTTTTTTCCATTATCTTTCTCATATCTAACACCTTTGAATCAGCCCCTGATGTATATCTTCAATGATATTATCCATTGAGTATTTATAGCTCCAGTCGGGATAGTGTTTTTTGAATTTAGATACGTCACTGATATACCAAATGTGATCACCTATTCTATTCTTTTCAAAATATTTCCAATTCATTTTCTTACCCGTAATGTTTTCACACATTTCTATTGCTTCAAGTACGGAACAATTACTGTAACGGCTCCCTCCCATATTGTAAACTTCTGCGACTCTTGGCTTTTTAAAAAAACTGTATAATGCATTAACAAAATCATAGCTGTGAATATTGTCTCGTACCTGTTTCCCCTTATAACCAAAAACAGTATATTTTCCTCCGGTAATAACGCATTTTATCAGGTATGATAAGAAACCATGCAGTTGAGTACCTGAATGCGCTGATCCAGTTAAACAGCCTCCTCTGAATATGCCGGTCTTTATGTTAAAATATCTTCCATACTCCTGTACTAAAATATCGGCAGATAACTTTGATACCCCGAAAAGAGAATGCGTATTTTGGTCAATACTCATCGACTCATCAATCCCATGTTTATAAAACGGGTGATCTTTTTTTATCTCCCATCTCTTTTCATGCTCAACTAAAGGTAGCTTATTCGGTAGATCACCATAGACCTTATTAGTAGATGTAAAAATAAAAACAGATTCAGCGCAGTACTTCCTTGTCATTTCGAGTAAAATAAGAGTTGCATCTGCATTGATGCTGAAATCGGTAAAAGGCTCTTTAGCAGCCCAGTCATGAGACGGTTGCGCTGCAGCATGAATAATTAACTCAACATCCTTGTTATGCGTTGAAAAAACTTCTTCCATAGCGGCCTTATCACGAATGTCTTTATGGATGTGGATATAGGCTTTATAGTTCTTTTGTAATAGGTTTTTGCTCCATTCAGTGCAGGCGTCATCACCAAAAAATGTTTTACGCATGTTATTATCTATGCCGATAACTGCAAAACCTTTTTCAATGAAAAACCTAACGCACTCGGATCCGATTAATCCTGTGCTACCGGTTACTAATATTTTTTTCAATTAAATATCCTTTTGAGAAGTTTGTAACGATTCATATTTAGTTTTTTTATGACTTGTCTTATAATAAATGATTAGCAATATTATTTAGATTTTGGATTAAATCTCTTTCCCCCGTAACTTAAGAAAGAACAATTTGCATAAAACAAAAAAATAATTTGGGCCGTTTTTCATCAAAACAAAGCTTGAAAATCCCATATTAACGGACCTGTTTATCCAGGAAATTGGAACTTCTTTAACATTGTACCCCTGCAAAATAGGTAATAATCCGGTTTCCGCATTGGCGGAGAAACCATTTGACTCAATCTTTAAACGTTTAGCTACTTCGCGTTTCATCAACTTAAGGTTATTTGAAATATCTCGGAAATTTTCTTTCAATAAAAAATTTGCCAAAATATGGAACCCTCTGTTGGCTAAAATTTTTGTAAAGGCATAATTTAAAAGTACACTATTACGGGAAAACCGGCTGCCTATTGCGACATCCGCTCCATCAACTATGGCATCAAAAAGATCCGTAATCTCTGGTAAAATATGTTGGAAATCGCAATCCAACATAAGGATGTATTCGCCATTAGCTGTGCTAAGACCGTCGCGTAAAGCTCTCCCAACTCCGTTAGGCATTGAACGGCGGATAAGTTGAACTTTTGGGTAAGTTCCTCTTAATGCCTTTGTTACCTCCCCTGTTTTATCGATGCTGTTATCATCCAAAATAATAATTTCATTAATGTATTCATCGTAATAACCAGTGAGATGTTCTATTAAAGGGGGTATGTTCTTTTCTTCATTGTGGCAAGGAACTATCACCGACACCTTTCCTTTTAATGAATTATGTTTTGCGAGATTAATCATCGGCCTTTTCCAGCTCTCTGGGGGGGGGTTTTGAGCCCATATATAGAGTGAACCTGCAAAATTTCTAAGGTATGGTGTATTCTCCAGGATTAAACTTAAATTTTGCATAGGCCATAAAAGCTTTTGTGGAATTGGAGGGTAAAGAAAATCATAAGGAAGTACCTTTATCCCACAATATCCGATTTCAGAAATGATAGTAAATAGATCTATTCTGTTCCTTGGGCGAAAATCAAAATCATTCCTACCTTTCAAAAAAGGCATTAACCTTGAGAATAGCATTCGGACATTAAAATAAATATTCCATGGGTTTGGTTCAAAAAATAATATTTGTCCACCAGGGTTCAAAAGTTTTTTCACCTCAACCAATAGAGAATTATTCTCATCATTTGTTAGAAGGTGCCATCCTATAATAAAATTAAATTTGCGACTCTTTAATTTCCCGGGGAAATCATCCATGAGGACAGGCTCAACAGCCGTGCTACTTTGTTTGTTTTTCATAATTGCGTAGCTTTCCGGATCAAAGGTTGCGGCACAAATGGGGTTGGCGCCTTTAGTCAGCTGAGCAATTTCATTGGACCATTGTCCTGACGCGGAGCCAAGTTCAAGGATTGTCTCTCCAGGCAAAATATGAAAAAGATGGCGAACCATTTGCGCGCGCCATTTTAACCGGAAACTTAAGAAATGATCTGCTTTTTCCCAATAATCAATGCGAGCCTGTTCAAGTTTTTTTAATATTTTTGATAAATCCACGTTAGTTAAAATATCTTACGCAGTTTAAGACGAAAAAGATTTTTACAATCTTTTAATGCAGATTTGAGTATCTTAGAATTTTTATTTTCGGCTGTTTCTGAAAATAAATCCCTGGTTAGAAAAAATATTCTCTGAGGTTTTCTTAAAAAGTAAAAGAAATAAAACAAACCTGTTCCTATTATTACCAGAATAGAAAGTTCATAGTCATTAAATCTCGGATTAAATGATGTTTTTCTGGCTCCAAAATCCTGAAATGTAAACAGGCTTATCAGGTATTCATCTGATAATTCTGTAATAACTCCTTGTTTTTGTAAATTTCTGAATGATTCTGTGTTGGGTTGAGGAGAGTAAGCATTTAAATTAACATTTGTAAATCCTATGAGAGCGCATTTTATGATTGCAGTATAAGTTTTAAGAACGCTCATATAATTGTCTTCCGGAAACCCAATGATAAAAAAACAGCCTACGTTAATACCTGCCTGAAGAGTTTCTTTGCCAGATTTATACATGCGAGTAAGGTTGATTTTCTTTTTAATTGCTTTTAAGACCCGAGGGTCTCCGGATTCCGGGGCAAATGCCAATTCATGACAGCCGGCGGCATTTAATTTTTTGGCTACTTGATAATTAATACATTCACTTCTGGTACCTGCCGGCATTTGAAAAGTAATTTTCATGTTTCTTGAAATGATCTCATTACAAAAATCAATAATCCAGTCAGATCGAACTAAAGCTGTAAGGTCTTCAAACTGGAAGTCAGTGATGTCGTATTTTTTTTGGTATAATTGCATCTCATCAACAATCTTTCTGTAATTTCTTGGTATCCACCGGGTTGTCCACATATTAGGGTTGGTGCAAAAAGTGCACTTAAAAGGACATCCTCTTGTGGCAAGCATTGGAATAAACCTTCCTTGAGATGATCCATGTGGCTGGTTGTGCTGAATATAGGATTCTATTTCGAACAAATCCCAGTAAGGCCACGGAATAGAATCAATATCTCTAATTCGAGGTCGTCTGTCATTGATATGAATCTGTCCGGAGGGGTCGCGAAAGGCGATTCCTTTGACATCCTCAAGTGATTTTCCATGTTCAAAAAAGTGTATTAATTCTACAACGGTTTCCTCTCCCTCGCCGAGTACCACAACATCGAAGGGAGCTTGCTTCAATGAAAACTCTGGAAAACCAGTAACATGTTCTCCCCCAACAATAATGTAAGCGGAAGGAAATTCTCTCCTGATAACCTTAATCAATTCTCTTACATATATCCAATTTGAAGAGAACATGCATCCCAATCCGATTACCTCTGTTTCTGAAGGAATTTGTTTGATAATATCATCATTACTTAAACCTCGAACGTAAATTTTGTTATAAGGGAAGTAGTTTTTTAACGCTGAACCGAAACCATCAATGACCGATATCTGGTGTCCGAAATTTTTCAGCACAGCGGCAATATAAGCCAAACCAATTGGAGGCATGCATACTGTTGAAACGAAATTAGTCGTGGAAATAAATTTTGGTGGTTCAATTAAACAAATTTTCATTTTTATATTTTATTTTGCCGAGTTTCATTATGTTTGATGCAATGTTCGACATCAAAAGCGAATCAAGTATAATTCAGTAAATTATTACCGCAATGATTTAAAAAATCACAGTTATCAAAGGAGGCTCTGATCATCCCCAGTCTTTATTTAACTTATCATTTCATATTAAATAAAAACAGGAGAGAATCAAGCATGAAAGTTTAATACGAAGCAAAAAAGTATAACAATTAAAAAAATAAAGATAGAAAAGATTGTCTATTGATCATAGCTTTAAAGCACGAATTTAGTCTGAAACCGTAGAAAAAAACGAATTATTATACGATTTGGGATTTTACTTTATTGTCAAGTGAAAGTATGGTATCATAAAATTTTAAAATTATAACCTTAAATTTGTAGAGGAATGATACTCAATAATTTAAAAACTATAACTAGAGTAGATAAAGGATTATTGCTTCGCCATATTTCAGGATTTAGTGAACAATGCCAGAGAGCTGTTGATATTGCAAAAGCCTGCCCGAATTTTTCTAAGCCAAAAAAGGTTCAAAATATAGTGATACTTGGGATGGGTGGCTCCGCTATTGGCGGGGATTTGCTAAAAACTCTTTTCATTAATGAATGCCCGATACCCATTATAGTTAATCGAAATTATGATTTACCGCAATTTGTTAATGAAAAAAGTCTGGTGTTTGCAGTTAGCTACTCAGGAAACACGGAAGAAACTTTAACTGCTTTTAAGGAGGTGCTTAAAAGAAAGTCAAAGGTTGTAGTTATTACAAGTGGTGGTAGATTAGAATTTCTTGCAAACCGACAGAAAGTACCATTAGTTAAAATTCCTACGGGAATACCACCCAGGGCTGCTATGGGGTACCTTTTTTTCCCAATGATTGTCTTTCTTCAAAAATGGAATATTATTGAAAATCAAACCCTGAATATAATAGATACTATTAATGCTATTCAGAAGCTGGAAGAAAAGTACAACAGTCAGAAGAGTACCCCGGGTAATCGTGCCAAGGAACTGGCAGCGAAGTTACATAAAAAAATTCCATTGATAGTTGGAATTGAAAACTCAACAGATGTTGTGGCATTGAGATGGAAATGCCAACTGAATGAAAATAGTAAAAACCTTGCATTTGCACAGTTTTATCCGGAATTAGGACATAACGAGATAGAGGGATGGAAAGGCATAGGGAAATTTTCAAAAAATTTTGTAGGTTTGTTTTTGAGAAAATCTGATGAATCAGAAGATTCCATCCATCGAATTGATGTCATAAAATCTTTTTTAAAAAATCACGTGAGTGAGATTATCGATGTAAAAGAGCAAGGAAGCAGTAAATTAACACAAATTTTCTCACTCTGTCACCTGGGAGATTATGTAAGTTTTTACCTTTCTGTTTTGAATAAAGTTGATCCAACTCCTGTTAGCAATGTAGATGCACTAAAGGATAAGCTGAGAGATCAAAAGAGAATGGTATTGAAAAAGAGCGCGAAAGCACTCAGATAAAACCTTTCTTATACGAGCAAGCGCTGCAATGAAATCCCTCCTTGTTAAACTGTTTTCCAGTTGTAAAATATGGACTATGAAAAATTAATAGAGCGTTTCCTAAATAATGTGTCATTTTGACCTCTTCGCTTCTGTCATTCCGAACGAAGAGAGGAATCTTAAATGACTACGCTCAGGACAAGCTCTTCTGAATGACAAGAAGGGCTCAAAATGATAAAACCGGCATTTACTTTATTTATGCCTATTTTCTAAGCTTTTTTTACTATGGAACGAATCAGAAATTTCTCAATTATTGCGCATATTGACCACGGCAAATCAACTTTGGCTGATCGCATCCTCGAATTTACCGGTGCACTTTCTCAGAGAGAGATGATGGATCAGGTGCTCGACACCATGGAACTCGAACGAGAAAGGGGTATAACGATAAAAGCTCAGACAGCTCGCCTTATATATAAATATAAAGATGGAAAAGAGTATATTCTTAACCTCATAGATACTCCAGGACATGTTGATTTTAGTTATGAAGTTTCACGCAGCCTTGCCGCCTGTGACGGAGTTTTGTTGGTAATTGATGCTTCCCAGGGAATACAAGCTCAAACCATAGCAAACATAAATCTCGCCATTGAACATAACCTTAAGATTATACCGATAATTAACAAAGTTGACTTACCCAATGCCGATCCCGAAAATGTAAAAAAGCAAATTGAAGATGTTCTGCATATAGATTCCTCTGACTCTATTTTAGTAAGCGCCAAACAGGGAATCGGGATAAAAGAAGTGCTTGAAGCAATTATAGTCAGAATTCCACTTCCCAGCGGTAAAAAAAATGCTCCTCTAAAAGTTTTAATTGTCGATTCATGGTATGACTTGTACCAGGGGGTCGTCCTGCTGGTTAAAGTGTTTGACGGGATATTAAAAAAAGGTATGGTTGTTAGATTAATTGCTACAAAAAAAACAACCGAAGTAGAGTCTTTGGGAGTCTTTGCGCCCACCGCAAAAAATAAAGATGATCTCATTGCCGGTGAAGTAGGTTTTCTTATCCCGGGGCTGAAAGACATTAAAGACACAAAAATAGGTGACACTATTACCTCTGAGGTAGAACCTCTTTCAACTCCGCTCCCAGGATATAAAGATGCTAAGCAAATGGTTTTTTGCGGTCTTTATCCGGTGGATAACTCCCAGTTCGATTTCCTGCGTGACTCCCTAGAAAAGCTTCACCTTAATGATTCCTCTTTTGTATTTGAGCCTGAATCTTCAAAAGCTCTGGGATTCGGATTTCGCTGCGGTTTTCTTGGCTTACTGCATATGGAAATAGTACGAGAAAGATTGGAAAGGGAGTATAATTTAAAGCTCATAACTACAGCCCCAACAGTAGTTTATCATGCTGTTACCGTGAATGGGGAAATTGTTCTGGTGGAAAACCCTTCTAATATGCCTTCACCCAGTGAGACGTCTGTAATAAAGGAGCCATTTATTGAAGCTACTATTATTACACCTATTGAATTTATTGGATCTATCATCAACTTATCTCAGGAACGAAGAGGCATCCAAAAGAGTTTAAAATATTTAAATGACAATTTAACTATGCTGATTTATGAGCTACCTCTTAATGAAATGGTTTTTGATTTTCATGACCGCCTAAAGTCAATTTCAAAAGGCTACGCTTCTTTTGATTACAAATACTTGAATTTTCGTCCCTCCAAATTAGTAAAATTGGATATACTGATTAATGGAGATTCAGTGGATGCTTTATCGATTATAGTTCATAAAGAAAAGGCTTATTATATAGGAAGAGAATTGGTAAAAAAAATGAGAAATATTATACACAGGCAGATGTTTGAAGTAGTTATTCAGGCTGCTATTGGAAGCAAAGTAATTTGCAGAGAGACTGTAAAGGCATTAAGAAAAAATGTAACGGCCAAGTGTTATGGTGGAGATGTTACGAGAAAAAGAAAGTTGCTGGAAAAACAGAAGGAAGGTAAAAAAAGAATGAAGCAAATTGGAAAAATATCAATCCCGCAAGAAGCTTTTTGGGCAATTTTAAGTACCGATAATAATTGAGAAAGGACACAAGCCTTCAACCGTTTATTATCAGCGATCAGCATGACGAGAAAAAAACAATATGTTTTGATTAGACAGGCGTCATGCTGTTAAAGAGGTGCTCTGAAGAAAAATTTATGAAAAAAAATAAAGAGGATATTGATATAAATTCGGAAAGAAAAAAAACAGTCTTTAGGGAATATCTGGAAGCCATTATTATAGCCCTAATCTTGGCGCTATTTATACGTGCATTTGTTGTTCAGGCTTTTAAAATTCCATCGGGTTCTATGGAAAATACTCTATTAATTGGAGATCACATTTTAGTAAACAAGTTTAGCTATGGAATTAAGATCCCTAATAAAATATTTTTCTCAAATACTAAACTATTTGGGGATATTCGATTTTTTGAAGAAATGCCTGAACGGGGAGATACGGTTGTCTTTGAATATCCAAAAGACGAAAATAGGGATTTTATTAAAAGAGTAGTCGGTTTGCCAGGAGAAGTTTTAGAAATAAAAGCTCAAACCCTTTATATTAACGGCAAACCAATTACAGAGCCATATGCAATCCACCGTAACCCTTACAGTGAAGACAGGCCAATGCATCCAAGAGATAATTATGGACCGGTTGTTATACCGAAAAGAAAATTTTTTGTGATGGGTGATAATCGGGAAAATAGCCAAGACAGCAGGTACTGGAACTTTTTGGATATGGATCGTGTTAAGGGAAAAGCTTTTATAATTTACTGGTCATGGAACAGTGAGAAATTTAGCTTAAGATGGAACCGACTCGCAAAATTAATTAAATAAAAAAGGGGACGCAGATTCCTAGGATTTTTTTATATTCATGGTCTTATTTGGGTTTGTCTGTGAATTTAAGTTCTCGCAGGCACTCATCCATGGGCGAATCTGCCAAGCAAAAATCTGTGTCCTATGCTCTTCTTTGAAGCACAACAAGTCGCCTCTGGTGGTTTATTAAAGGGAGTGCATAAGCATGGTTTTTCACAATGCTATACTCATTGCTAAATGATTTTTTAAAGGCACGTATTTCTTTGTCAACAGAAGGCCCTTTCATAAAAATTGCGAAACCGCCTCTTTCAAGACATGATGATACACGTGGCAACGTCTTTGATATCGGTTCTAATGCCCTTGTAATTACTGCTTTTACTTTGGTTTCAAAATTTTGATTAATTTTTTTAGGAAAAATGTTAGTGTTGTTCAGATTTAATGAATCAGTAACTTCTTTTAAAAATTGAACACGCTGCCTGCGAGATTCAGCTAAAATTATTTTCTCATCCGGAAACAAAATTTTTAAAAGAATCCCTGGAAAGCCAGCACCTGACCCTATATCAAGTAGCGGAAAAGGGATAGTAATTAATTTTTGGACAATGAAGCAATCCACATAATGTTTAAGTATAATTTCATTAAAATCTCTGATACCGGTTAGGCAGGACTCTTGAGTCCTTTGCTGAATTAGGTTATGATATTGCCAGAGCTTATTTAACTGGACATTATTTAGATTGATGGCGTATTTTTTCAAAAGTTGGCTCATTTTGTATTTATCTTCAGGCATTTTTTCGTATAAATTTTAAATAAAAAAATAACGATAATTTAAGCAGTATTTCGCTTGACATATCTTTAAAATATAATATAATAAATAGTTTATGTAAATTATGAATTGCTGGCGTAGCTCAACTGGTAGAGCAGCTGATTTGTAATCAGCAGGTCATGGGTTCAAATCCCTTCGCCAGCTCCAAAAGTAATTGAATTAATGGT
>Ga0066826_10001300_pt1 | contig 12813 bp, 8 predicted proteins | sample ETNtaG_12_FD_65496 | JGI IMG/M metagenome (GOLD analysis project Ga0066826, IMG submission 65496) | Marine microbial and viral communities from oxygen minimum zone, Eastern Pacific Ocean - ETNP201306SV49 | ecosystem: Environmental > Aquatic > Marine > Oceanic | place: Pacific Ocean: Eastern... | reverse complement strand
TCGCCAGTACAGCTGGCCAGGGCGACTGGGATCGTTGTATAGCACTGGACACCATCCAACAGCGAGCGGGTGATTACAATGTTGCGTCGCCCGGCCAGTGGTTTTGCACCCATCGATTCCCACGTGCCGCGGCCCATAATGATGGTGGTGCCCAGGGTCAGCTGTTTAAAACGTTTCAGGTCGGCCGAATAGTGCCAGGGTAGTTTTCCATCTGCCCCGATGACACGGTCTTGAGTGATTGCCACAATTGCTGCGCGCAATGTCAGTCCCTAACTTGGGCCGGTAGAAAATTCCTGGCAATCAGTGCGGCTTCTGTTGTCATCGTACGACTACACGGCTACCTTGAAAGTAATCGCCTGCTCGGGTTCGTATCCGGCCAGAGAAAAAGTGCTGAGCAACTCGTCCGTCGTGGCACTGAGGAGGTCTTCCACGTCGTTGAGCGATCGAATAGCACTGTTTATGGTCAGCCGTGGCAATGGTTTGGGGTTTCGCAGCAGCTGATCTCGTAAACCAGGTACATGGTCGTACTCTGCCATACTGCCATCAGGCTTGGCGGTATAGATGTGCGCATCGATCAAGGTGTGCCCAAAGTAACCCACCGGTATACCCGCGAACTGCCCAAACAACTCGAGCAGGAAAGCGTAACCGGCGATGTTATAGGGTAGCCCTAGCGCAACGTCACAACTACGCTGGGTTAAGTGTAGGCACAACAGGGGTTCGCCAGCCTCGTCGCGTTGAACATTGAGTACCCACAGCGCATGGCAGGGGGGCAAACCGCTGAACTGGGCATTGCCCGGTGCCCAGGCGGATACCACCAACCGGCGACTGTCCGGATTTTGCCTGAGCTCTTTTACAACCCAGGCCACTTGATCGTTAAACGAGGCCTTGTTCTGATCATGTACTGGGAAGTGTCGCCAGTAGTTGCCATAGGCACTGGGCACGTGGCCGTCTTCATCTGCCCAAGGGTCCCAAAACTTACAACCATGCCGGCGTAGCAGGCCAATATCGGTCCTGCCCGACAGAAACCACAGATTCTCAACGACGATATTTTTCCAGGAAATCTCTTTGGTGGTCAGTAGTGGAAAACCCTGTCGCAAGTCAATCTGATAATTCAAATTAAAGATTGAAAGAGTATCAACGCCAGTTCGATTGGTCTTTCGATGACCGCGACTGAGTACGCTTTCGACGACATCAAGATACTGCTGCAATATGCTGTACTCTACTTGTGCTGGGGATCTGCTGAGCCAGTGGCTACAGCACTTGTTCTGAGAAATAATGCTCTATCGCTTTACGTGCGACGTAGGCCGATTTTACATACCATTTTTCTTTGTTGATACAAAGAACCGCGTAAGCCAGCTTACGGTCACTGCGATGGGCATAGCCTACAAACCAATCGTAAGTACCGGCAGGATCTGTCCCGTTGAGTGTGCCGGTTTTACCACCGACTTCGACGTTTGACATCTTGCCGGTGAAAAAGTTATTGAAAGACTTTTTTGCCGATCCTTTGCGTACTGTTAAAGTCATCATAGTCTGTAGTTGGCGGGCAGTTGACTCGCTGAACACCTGTTGGGCATAGGGATCATCATCAGCATACAGAACGATACCGTTGGTATCCGTAATTGCATCGATCAGACTCGGCTGGACAATAAACCCCCCGTTAATGGTCGCTGCAGCCAGGACTGCGGCATGGATGGGACTCATCGTGGTATTCTGGGTCCAGCCAGACGCGGTTTCTACGATAGACCAGGGGTCGTCCAGGTTTAACACGAGGCGGCTGGCACTTATCTCGACATCACTTTTCATCTCCCGATTGAATCCCAGTCGTTCTGCGTAATCCAGCAGCGCTTTACCGCCGACTTGCTGTACACCCAGTCGACCGAATACGCTGTTAACAGATTTGGCAAAGGACATTTTCAGAGGCAGGTGCCGGGTCCATTGATTGTCCTTGTGGTGTAGTACATGTTTGCGGTAAAGGCTGGTGGTTTTACCGTTGAATGGAATGACAGTGTTAGCGTCAACTTTCCCCAGATCGACAGCAGCGCCTGCTGTTACAAGCTTGAAGACCGAAGCAGACGGATATGTTGCCTGTAAAGCGAAATTGGCAGTGGGCTTTGTCTTTCGACGATGATTGACCAGTGCCAGAATCTTGCCGGTATCAGGATCCAATCCAACAAACATCCCGTAATCCGGTCCATATTGTTCAAAAATCGCCTTGACCGAATCACGTAGTGCCCGATCGGTGTTGTAGTGGATTGTTGCGGGCAGTTGCCGGCCCTGACTGGTAACGGTGATCTCGTGTGGATACGTATTGTTCTGCACTGATGACGTTATAGCGCCACTGATGACTTGTCGATCTACACCCCACACGGCACTGCGTTGCCATTCTGTGGAACTCAGATGTTCCGGCCAGGACAACATACCACCAATCAGGATCACGCTCACAAGCGCAATCTGCAGCGGACCAGACAGGGTTTTCTGGCTGATGGTTTTACAACTGCGCTGGTTGCTCATATGGACGGGTTGTGTAGTTATTGACCAGGATGGCAGGTGCGCCGGCGTTCGACGGGGCCTCATGCAGCAGCACCTTTTTCGTGAATCGCTCCGCGTTTAGCTGGTATGGACCATATGATATCTGAGTATAAGGTGACTGAAGGGGAGAAAACATCTCGATGGCTGTCTGATCAGCTGGTCATGGTCTCTCGGGCCTGATTGATCAGGGTAGCTAGGTAATCCGATCCCCCACGATCGCTGTGCAGACGCTGTATTAGACGGCGATGCGCGGCTTTGATTTCCTTGTTCGATGCGTCTTCGGGAACACCTAGAATTTCCGCAGCTTCCCGCCGGCTCATGTGACCACTGGGTGGCACTGTCGTCGTGTCCCCAGTGTCGGCATCCGCTCTCCAGTTTTCGCCATGGTGGCGATCAAGATAGGTTTCGAGCAAAGCAGCAGACTGGGCATCCTGCGCCTGACAGGTGGATAACAGGTCGAGTAGATTTTCGAGGCTCATCTGCTCGAGCTGCTGTCCGGCAAATGCCCCGGCAATAACTTCACCTGCCAGATCACCGCTGTCGTGATCCAGTGTCATGCGTAGAAAATCGGTTTCCACCTTTGAGACCTGGCCAGAAGCAGGGCCACGTGTCGATTTGAACATCTGCCATACACGACGCGCCATTAATACCCGTTGTAGCCAGGGCAGTGCCGCACTGACTGCTGCAAACATCCAGTGAATTCGGCCGGTCACTACCAGCAGCAACAGCATACCGGCGACGCCGTAGAGCAAAATCATCTTGAGTGCCTTGCTACGTTGGGCTGGTGTGGCCTTGCCGAGCCACGATGCCAGCCACATCAAACCCACCAGAGCGACTAAAGCGAGTACCAGCCTGATCATATTTTCAGTTCTTTTTGCTGATCTGGTGACTGAGTTTGAGTACAGTACCACCGCGTTTACGACCGAATTGCTCAAGTGCTTTCTGCCCCCCGGCTGCATAAACCGCCACGGCACAAAGAAGATCGCGCAACTGTGCAGCGCTGTTAGCGTCGAACCGGCACCAGGCACCCGAACTGAGCCGAGCAATGTTGCGAAACGTTCGCTCAGTAATCGGGTCGTCACCGTCCTGAAAAATGAACACTGGGATTCGGAGGATGCCAAGCTCGCCGGCCAGTTTGCACAGAACATCCGGGTCTTCTTCCATGGCATCACCGACAAATACCAGAGCGTTGACGGGCTGGCCTTGTTTTGTGGCGTGTGAGAGAACGCGGGCAATCTGGGTCTGTCCTGCGGCACAACGGATGGCAGTCATGTGTTTGAGCAAAGTCTCGGCGTTACTCGTCCAGGGTGTCGAGGAGAACTGCATAAAGCCACGGTAGTGAACGAGCTGTACGTCCAGACCACCCAATGTGTCGGTTTCTTCAAACATCTGACCCTGAATGTGACAGGCTCTGTCCCACAAGGGTTCCCGACTGGCAGTAGCATCCATCGCGAACAGCAGCCGTCCCCGGCCGCTTGGGCGGGAAGCCAGTGGTGTGGATCTCACCCGCTGCAGAAAGTTATCGATGTCTTCGCGGCTTGATGTTTCCAGCGATCTGTTGGGTGGTTTTTTCAATTGCAACAGCGCTTAACAATCAGGTGATCAAGACGGATCATAACACTGTAGAGAGTCTGCCCGCAGATACTAAGGTGAGGATCTGGACTGTCATCTAAGAGAGAATACGATCAATGATTTCAGACACGTCTTTAGACAATGCGGGTTGTGCTTGAATGTGTTCAAGCTGCTCACGCATCATTTCCTGTCGTTCACGGTTGTAACGTCGCCAGAGATTGAAGGCTGACAGTAGTCGGGCTGCGACCTGTGGATTGGTATGGTCTAGTTTCAATATGTATTCGCTGATGAATGCATAGCCTTGACCATCGACCTGGTGGAAATGAAGCGGGTTGGCATGGGCGAAAGCCCCGAGTAGGGAGAACACTTTGTTTGGGTTTTCCAGCTGAAACAGGTCATGTGATGTGAGCGCTTTAACGTGACCGAGCGTTCCAGGCAAATCCGCCGTTGCCTGAACCCGGAACCACTTGTCCATCACCAGCGGGTAATCGTGCCAGCGATCGAAAAAATGTGCCAGAGCAGCGGTGCGTTCTGGATATGGTGAACAGGCGAGCAAGGTTAAAGCAGCCAGCGCATCGGTCATGTTATCGGCTGCGTGCAGCTGGTGGCTGGCCAGACGTGTGAACTCGGGTTGTTCAAGCGCCATCAGGTAAGACAGACAGGTATTACGCAGGGCACGCTGACCACTGTTGATGCAGTTGGTTTGGTCGGTGCCTGTCGCCTCGAACCGGTGGTAAAGCGCTTCAAAATCGGCTGTAAATCGTGTGGCCAGTATCAGTTTCACTGTCTTTCTGGCCTGGTGGAGCCGGTCCGGCTCAATGATGGGGGTGATCTGCGAAAGGTGGGTATGATCTGGTAGGGCCAAGGCATAGGCTTGAAACGATCTGTCATCGAAGTCGTGCCGTAACGTATTTTCAAAGGCCACTGCAAAACGCTCATTGAGCGAAAACGAATTGCCCTCAACAGCCGCCTCGAACGCACGCAATACTTCGGTGCTGGAAAGGCGCTGCCCCGCATCCCACCGGTTAAATGGATCGTCGTCATGCGCCATCAGAATCGCGAGCTCGTCATCTGACAGATCAGATTCGAGTTCTACTGGTGCCGAAAACCGTCGTAACAGGGAAACCACTGGCTCTTTCACGACGCCTTCAAATACAAATTGATGCTCTTGCTGGCACAAGCTCAACATATGTTCATGTTTGGGATCGGCCTGCGCCCCAATGGTTGTCTTCATCGCTTGCCCAGAGCGATCAAATAAGGCGGTGGCTAGGGGAATATGAAACGGTTTCTTTTGATCCTGATCGGGGGTAGACGGGCACTGCTGAGCGACGGTCAGTGTGTAGCGTGCCACCTCGGCATCATAAGTGCCCCGGGCAGTCAGTTTGGGGGTGCCAGCCTGCTCGTACCAGAGTCTGAACTGCGAGAGATCCAGGCCGCTGGCATGTTCCATAGCACTGACAAACGCCTCAGTTGTCACTGCTTGACCATCGTGGTGATCAAAATACTGGTCGCAGCCTTTTCGAAACAGAACCGGGCCAAGCAAGTTCGCCAGCATTCGCACCACTTCAGCGCCTTTGATGTAAACCGTCAGTGTATAGAAGTTGTTGATTTCGGCATAAGAGGTAGGTCTGACAGGGTGGGCCATTGGTCCGCTGTCTTCGAGAAACTGTGGGCCGCGTACTAGTTTGGCGTCGTCAATCCGCTTGACGCCAGCCGAACCCTGTTCTGCACTGAACTCCTGGTCACGGAAAACAGTGAAACCCTCCTTCAGACTGAGTTGAAACCAGTCTCGGCAAGTGACGCGGTTCCCGGACCAGTTGTGGAAGTATTCGTGACCGATCACCCCGGTGATTGCCTGATAATCCTGGTCAGTGGCCGTTTCAGGAAGTGCAAGGACGTAACGGGTATTGAAGATATTGAGGCTCTTATTTTCCATGGCCCCCATATTGAAATCCTCGACCGCAACAATGTTGAAACAATCAAGGTCATACTCCCGGCCATAGCGCAGTTCGTCCCACCGCATTGCCTGTATCAGCGCATCCAGCGCGTGACGGCATTGTCCGAGGTCTCGTTCAACAGCGTAGATCCGCAATCGGACATCCCGACCACTTGCGGTTGTGAAACGATCCTCGATAAACCCCAGATCTCCTGCAACCAGTGCAAACAGATAGCTGGGTTTAGGGTGCGGGTCGTGCCACGTGACCTGATGACGGCCGTTTGGAAGCGTTTCTGTTGATAACATGTTTCCGTTGCTCAATAGAACGGGGCAATCCGTCACTGACGCGTTGAGGGTCACGGTATATTCAGAGAGCACATCAGGCCGGTCGATAAAATAGGTGATCCGTCTGAACCCTTCCGGCTCACACTGGGTGCAGAAATTACCACTGGATAGATACAGCCCTTCAAGTTTGGTGTTGGCTGCTGGGCTTATATAGTTTTCAATCTGGAGCGTAAACTGACCAGGCACATCGTGTACTGTGAGCGAATGGTCATCGATGGTGTACTGATTAGGGGTCAGCTCTTTGCCATCGAGTCTGATACTTTCCAATACAAGAGCCTCGCCATCGAGCCGCAGCGAACCTTGGTCACTGCTGAGTCGTCTGATCGATAGTTGCGAACGGACCCGAGTGTTATTGGCTGACAGCTCGAAGTGGAGGGCTGTCGTGGTGATCAGAAAACCCGGTGGCTGGTAGTCACTCAGGTAAATACGGTCTAGCGTGGTCTTTTCTGGGGGCATGGGTATCCGGGTTAGGGCTCCGGCGTTACTGTAATTGGCAGATATATTTTCACCGCACCACTGATTTCAGATTATCAGGATCAATAAAAACACGAAAAGGCTCACCATCGCGATGGGTATGGCCAATCCGATCCAGTCGCTTTTGGCATCACGACTGACCCCCATCATTTTGTTGATACCCGGGGAAAACCACAGGATAACCAGCAGGGCCAGTACACCCAACAGCAGCTTTTCCCAGGTAGCGATCGGCTCCATTTTCTTCTGGTCTTTCGGGTAATGGCCATGACCGTGATTGGTCAGGATTAACAGGATTGTGGGCGAGATTTCTGATTCGAACAAGTTGAGTAAGATTCAGGGGGGCAGTACCAAACAGAGGGGTGAAAGCCGTGTGAAAAAGGAGTAACATGGATTTTAGGGCAGGCAACAGGGGACCTGACCTGTAGTTGAAACTGAAAACATAATCCCCGGGGTTTTATTAAGCACAGCGCTTTGACCAAGAGCGCATGAGGAAAGCGACCCTATGACACAAGAGCAAGGTGCTGGTGTTGCGGCCAAGATTCAGGAACTCAGATCCGAGCATCGCGCGCTGGACGAAGAACTGCAGAACATGGCCAACGATCCAACATTCGATGACCTTCAAATGCGAAGACTCAAAAAACGAAAGCTTTTTCTTAAGGACAGTATTACGCTGCTCGAAGGTAGACTCGTTCCTGATATAACAGCCTGAAGTGATGAATTAGACGATACAAAAAAAGCCCCCAATTGGGGGCTTTTTATTTTGACATCGGTTTAATAGCGATAGTAGTCAGGTTTATAGGGACCGTCTTTGTCTACGTTGATGTAAGCGGCTTGTTGGTCACTGAGCTGCGTAAGTTTTGCACCGACTTTTTCTAAATGAAGCCGGGCGACCATTTCGTCTAGTTTCTTAGGTAGAACATATACTTTGTTGTCGTACTGATCTGGGTTGTTCCACAATTCGATCTGCGCCAGAGTCTGGTTAGTAAAGGAATTAGACATTACAAAACTGGGATGACCGGTGGCACAGCCCAGATTGATCAATCGCCCTTCGGCCAGCAATATGAGCCGCTTGCCGTCAGGAAAAATGATGTGGTCGACCTGAGGTTTGATGTTCTCCCAGGTGTACTGTTTCAGAGACGCGCAGTCAATTTCATTGTCGAAGTGGCCGATGTTGCAGACAATCGCTTGATTTTTCATGTGCGAAAGGTGATCGTGGTTGATTACCTGGTAATTGCCGGTAGCGGTCACGAATATATCCACCTCTGAGACGACGTCATCCAGAGTGACTACACGATATCCCTCCATTGCAGCCTGAAGTGCACAGATGGGATCGATCTCGGTAATCCAAACGGTAGCGCCAAGACCACGCAATGATTGCGCCGAGCCTTTTCCGACATCCCCATAACCCATGACCAGGGCAATTTTTCCGGCCACCATGACATCGGTCGCGCGCTTAATTCCATCGACCAGGGACTCACGACAGCCATAGAGGTTATCGAATTTTGACTTTGTCACCGAGTCATTGACGTTAATGGCCGGAAACGGTAGTTCGCCGGAACTTTCCATGTGGTATAGACGATGTACGCCGGTGGTGGTTTCTTCCGTTACGCCACGGATATTCTGAAGGATCTTCGAGTACCAGCCGGGTTGCTGGTTGAGGCGTTCTCGAATTGTCGAGAACAGCACCGACTCCTCCTCACTCTCTGGATTATCCAACACGCTGGCATCCTGTTCGGCTTTGCTCCCCAGCGTGACCAGCATGGTCGCGTCGCCGCCATCATCTAGGATCAAATTTGGTGTTCCACCGTCACTCCACTCCATAATGCGATGGGTATAGGCCCAGTATTCACTCAAGGATTCTCCCTTGAAAGCAAAGACAGGTGTGCCCGCTGCTGCGATGGCTGCTGCGGCGTGGTCCTGTGTTGAGAAGATGTTGCACGATGCCCAGCGGACCTCGGCACCCAGCGCTTCAAGGGTTTCGATCAGGACTGCGGTTTGAATAGTCATATGCAGACTGCCGGCAATACGAGCGCCTTGTAGCGGAGATTGGTCCGCATACTTGTCCCGCATCGCCATCAGCCCGGGCATTTCGGTTTCGGCAATAGATATTTCTTTTCGGCCCCAGCCTGCCAGCGATAGGTCGGCGACCTGGAAATCAGAAAATTCAGGTTTAACAGCAGTACTCATGGTTACGCTCCAGTCTTAGAAAGCGCCGTTGAATCGAAAATGACGACTGTGAATCCGAGCCTGGCGGGCGAGTGCCCGTTGCAGCGCTTCTCGGCAGCGTCATAGGACTACCAATAAATTGGGTACGGATGTACTTTAGATTATATCCATTCGGTGTACACAGTCTGCTAACGGTACCGCAAATGCAGCAGTCAGCCAGAGCTGAACTACAGTCCGGCTGCATCCCGCAACGCGGCAGCCTTGTCAGTTCGTTCCCAGGGGAATCCGTCCGCCTCGTTGCGTCCAAAATGACCATAAGCTGCTGTGTTTTTGTATATCGGGCGCAGTAGGTCCAGCATCTGGATAATAGCTTTGGGTCGCAGGTCGAAATGTTCCCGTACGAGGCGTTCAATCTCCTCTTCAGGAATTTTGGAGGTACCCGCGGTATTGACGAGTAAGGAGACCGGTTGAGCGACCCCAATGGCATACGCAACCTGTACCTCGCATTGGTCGGCAAGGCCCGCAGCCACAATGTTTTTGGCCACGTAGCGGATAGCGTAGGCTGCTGATCGATCGACTTTGGAGGGGTCTTTGCCGGAAAATGCACCACCGCCATGATGAGCGGACCCACCGTATGTATCGACAATAATCTTTCGGCCAGTCAATCCGCAGTCTCCATGCGGGCCACCGACCACGAATCGGCCAGTCGGATTCACCAGAAACTGTGTGTCGGCTGTGATCATATTTTCCGGCAGAATGGGCTTGATGATTTCTTCAATCACAGCTTCACTGATCGTTTGATGATCAACGTCATCGAGGTGTTGGGTGGATAGAACCACGGTCTCGACATTGACCGGTTTGCCGTCTTCGTAGCGTACAGATACCTGGCTTTTGGCATCCGGACACAACCATGGCAAGGTGCCGGCCCTGCGCACATCAGCTTGCTGTTTGACCAAGCGGTGAGCATAGGTGATTGGAAAGGGCATCAAGACGTCGGTCTCCTTACAGGCAAAGCCGAACATCAGGCCCTGATCACCTGCACCCTGTTCAAGGTCTACACCCTCACCTTCGTTGACACCTTGTGCGATATCTGGTGATTGTTTGTCCAGCGCAACAACGACGGAGCAACTACTGTAATCGTAGCCCATATCAGATGAGCAATATCCGATCTGTTTAATCGTATCGCGTACTACGTCGATGGTATCGATCTGGGCAGTGGTCGTGATCTCGCCGGACACCATAGCGAGTCCGGTATTGACGAGTGTTTCGCAGCCCACGCGTGAGTTCGGATCTTGTTCAAGCAAGGCATCGAGAATGGCATCAGAGATCTGATCAGCCATTTTGTCGGGATGGCCTTCAGAAACTGACTCAGAGGTGAAAAGAAAACGACGCGACATTGGGCCTCCTTTGGAAATTATTAGAGCAAGACGATACTGGGTAAGAATTTTATCAGACACTCAATTGGGGCACTGATTATTTTGAGCACGCTGCGCAATCCAGATACCGATCACAGCCTGTTGGCATACCGAATAGTTTGATCACTAAACAGGGTAATATTTGGTATGGGCTTTTGCCTATTCATGTCTGTCGGTTGGTGCAGTGTGTCGCCCATTGAAATCAGACGGGATTGGCCAGCATCAGTGTTTGCTCAGTTCGATGTGCCAGTTGTGTACTTCAAGCGCACCATCGACTGAATAATCTGGGCTTTGGCCAGGCTCAGCCCACGATTCAGCCAGTGTCTCGGCCATGATCCAGTCGCGGTAGGACAGCAAGATACGGTCTATATCGGTTGAACCGGAGACATGTAGCCGAATGCGATCGGAAACTTCAAGGCCTGCATTCTTGCGTGCCTCCTGAATACTGCGGACGATTTCGCGGGCTAACCCTTCGTCGATCAACTCGGGCGTCAGGTTCGTATCCAAGCCGACGAGGAATCCTTCTGACTCGGCACTTGAATATCCTGTGGCGGAGGTGGTTTCAATTAACAAGTCATCGGGCTCAAAGTCAATCTCCTGGCCCGCAACATCAAGGGTCACTGATTCGCCCCCAGCGTGAGCAGTTGCTACTGCTGCCGCGTTGGCTTTGGACAGTGCCTCACGAATAGCGGGGATGAGGCGGCCGTGGCGTTTGCCGATTCGCGGCAGGTTGGGTTTCAACCGGTAGGAGATGAGCTCGGCATCCCGGGCGATGAACTCCAGGGATTTGACATTGAGTTCTTCCAGAATCTGCATTTCCTGATGTTTTATGGCAACAGCGTGGCTGTCTGTGGGAACCCGGACCAGCAGTCTGGCCAATGGCTGTCGTACTCGGATTCGACTACTTTCCCGGGCCGCCCGGCCGAGTCCGACCACTTTTTGGAGAATATCGACAGAGGCGATCAAGTCGTCATCTTTCCACGCTGAATCAGGCTTTGGCCAATCGGTCATGTGGACACTGAGCGGAGCTGCCGTGTTCACAGCTCGCTCAAGGTTCTGGTAGATCGATTCAGCCAGAAACGGCATGAACGGCGCCAGCAGTCGATTAATCGTCTTGAGGCACTGGTAAAGTGTCAGGTAGGCTGAATTCTTGTCTTCACCGGCCTCACTTTTCCAAAAGCGTCTGCGATTACGCCGCACGTACCAGTTGCTCAACTGACTAACAAAACTCTCAATTGCTTCGCCGCTCGCCCGAGCATCGTATTGATCCAGAGCCGCGGTGACGGTTTCAGTGGTGTGGTGAAGTTGTGCCAGAGCCCAACGGTCGATTTCCGGTCGCTTTGCAACATCTAATGTGTCGGAGAAATCGATATTGTCCAGGCTCGCATAAAGCGTGAAAAATGCGTAGGTGTTCCAGAGTGTATTGATGAAGGAGCTTGCTACTTCAGCAATGATATCAACGGAGATCCGCTTCTGAACTTCCGGAGCAAGACGGGCCAGGAAATACCAGCGTAACGGGTCTGCGCCAATGTGGTCAAACACATCGTAGGGATTGACGATGTTGCCCAACGACTTGGACATTTTCTTGCCGTCTTTGTCGACAATATGACTCAGACAGACACAGTTGCGGTAGGCAACACTGTCGGAGACCAGTGTTGCAATGGCGTGCAGGCTGTAGAACCAGCCGCGTGTCTGGTCAATCGCTTCGCAGATGTATTCAGCTGGAAAATGCCGGTTAAAGGTCTCTTGGTTTTCGAAAGGGTAGTGCCATTGGGCATAAGACATCGCCCCTGAATCAAACCAGCAGTCAATCACTTCCGGAACGCGGCGATATTCCTGCCCCGTCTCGGGATGGTTGAATACGATGTCGTCAACGGCAGGTCGGTGGAGATCAACTTCGTCTAAAGAGCGCCCGCACAGCGCTTCGAGTTCCGCAACCGAGCCGATGCATACAAATTCCCCTTCTCCGTTGGTCCACAGTGGTAGAGGCGTACCCCAGAACCGCTCGCGTGAGAGCGCCCAGTCGACATTGTGTTCGAGCCAGTTGCCAAATCGCCCGTCGCGAATGGTATGTGGCACCCAGTTGATGGTCTGGTTCAGTGACACCATCCGCTCCTGAACCGAAGTCGTCCGGATGTACCAGGCATTTTTGGCGTAATAGATCAATGGGTCACCTGTTCGCCAGCCGAATGGATAGTTGTGCAGATATTTTTCTTGGCGGAACAACAGGCCTTGTGTTTCGAGCAGGTCGATAATGACGGGATCGGCATCTTTGAAAAACAAGCCCGCCACCGGTGTCACCTCCGATTTGAAATAGCCATCGAGTCCGACGCCGTGAACGACCGGCAGATTGTTGCGCTGTCCCAGCTCGAGGTC
>Ga0066826_10001297_pt1 | contig 12816 bp, 7 predicted proteins | sample ETNtaG_12_FD_65496 | JGI IMG/M metagenome (GOLD analysis project Ga0066826, IMG submission 65496) | Marine microbial and viral communities from oxygen minimum zone, Eastern Pacific Ocean - ETNP201306SV49 | ecosystem: Environmental > Aquatic > Marine > Oceanic | place: Pacific Ocean: Eastern... | reverse complement strand
GTTCCACATTGGGAAGGAAATTGTTGAACTAGACTCAACACCCCACCAATCCGATGCTGTAACGGTTACAGTTGGATTACCAAGCCACAACATATTCAAGTGAATTTCACAGAAAGACATGCCCAAGCACTGCATCATTCCAGCTTCATCGACCATTTCACCAGAACCTGTCATAGACCATGCGTAAGTGAAGGGTTGTGGATTGCCGTCAAAATCAATATCCGGCTGACCCATATGCTCAACTAGCGCGGTGAGTTGTATATTAGAACCAAGAATGAGTGGACCTACCTCATCTGTTTCCATACTCAAATAGGCAGATGGCCCCATATTGGTGACCTCGTAGTGCGAAGTTCGTCCGTCGTTAGCACTGTTCATATCTGTCTTGCATGGGCTATTTCCAGGGTCGGTACAGTTGTTGTTAGGGTCGGCATCCGTTGTAGTTGCGTCAATAAATACAACCGTTGCAGTAACTGTATGCATACCTGGATTAATCATCATTACCGTGCAGGCCTTGCCCTCAAGGAATGCTGGTTCCATTTCTCCTAGCAACTTGTGAGTGTACATTTCCTCGACCTCCATTCCTGGTTGGTCGCACTGGTTTGCCATCATTGGTGAGCCCATTACGTCCATACCATCGGAGTCTTTGACACTAAACTCAATTGCCCAATCATAATTGGTCAACTTGTCTGAACCGGCGTGCTCGACTGTTGCATAAACAGTAGTCATACCAGCATCAATACGGCCGCTCTGTTGCCTGAATACTCCTGCCTCTACATCAATCACTCTAATGTCGTGATATGCTCGGAAGGTTCCGGTCAACTCAGCATCATTGTTAGAATTACGACTATCTAGACTTTGAGCTACTTCCTTCATCTCCATCACAACATTACCTCCTGTACCAGTACCATTTTGTCCGCCTGGACCACTGCCGTAATCAGTTTGTACTAATTCATAGATATCATAAGTCTTCAAAGAGGCAAGGACTGTGTAGCCTCCTATTCCAGATGCTGCATTTACATCAGCACCTACTGAACCAGAGAAAGTGTAAGGCTGTTGGAAATTAGGAACGATTCGAGTTTCACCCAAATCGCTAGCATTAGTTTCATTTGTTGGTGGATCCGCTGAAAGATTGTGGTAAACAGGTACATCAGCAGGGTGCCCGTTAGGGTGTCCTGGATGGTTGCTACCATTTCCAGTAGTATGACCAAAGCCTACTTCTTCACCAAAAGTTAGGGTGAAGGTGCAAGCAACACCTACACCAGGGCACCCGGTACCATTCATCTGAGAAGCGGGGTTACCCATGTCATCAAACATTTTGAAAGCGCCAGAAAAGGTGACCTCTACCTCAACATTACGAGGTTCCCATTCATTACTTCCGTTAACCATTGCAGTAAGAGTAAACGGGTTCATATTCTCACCCGTCATTACATCATCTGTTCCGGTAGCATCCCACTCCAATTCAACAGATATATCATACCAATCAGTTGCAATAACTGTAAATTGTAATTGATTATTGGTCAAGTCTGTATCTTGGTCGCCCGAATCAACATCGATGGTTACAGTGTATGTACCAGGCGTTGCTGGTGTCCAAGATAAAGGTGAACCTGCCGAATCACGTACTTGATATCGACCTTGGTCGAAATAATCCCCTGATGGGAATACAGCGTGGTTACATATCGAACTGTCATCACAAACAGCTGGATCAGTAGCGTCCACAAGAGGTGCTGCACCGGGTAAATCAGTGGCTACAGTCACCATCACATTCATCTCAGAAATGTCGTTATCACCGATATTCTTGATGACTAGGTCGAATAATACCTCTTCGCCTACATCAACGGCATTTCTTATATCTCCACCGATTCCTACGGTTGATTCTCTCGGTGAATTAGCACCAATCAGCCAAACTTCGTAATCCGCTCGGCCATTGGCATCATCCACTGGCTCTTTTTCATTCATTTCAATTGGGTTCATGCTGGCCATGATGCTCATTAACATCAACACTGCCAAAACCAAACTTGTTGCTCTCTTCATGTCACAGTCCTCCCGCTATGGGGTTACCCCACCTATCGAATCCGTATTTATACTATGCGCGGCAATATGTTAATTTACTAACTTCTAAATGCACATTTGTATTGAATTTAGTACAACGATTTTGTATCATTCGATGTCGCGTAGAGCCTCGGCTGGATGGATGGAAGCGGCCTTGCGGACTGGCCAAGCTGTGGCCAAAACTGTGAGAAGATAAGCCCCCAAAATTATAATTGTAATTTGGCCCCATGGAAGTACAAATTCGGCCCCCTCATCTTTAAGGAATTTGACATATAATTGATAGTGGAATCCAATACCAACTACGGCACCGTTAAGGATACCCAATAAGCTCACCCAAGTGAGTTCAGCCAAGTATCCTGCAACCACCATGCTACGTTGGAATCCTAGGGCCCTAAGGATGCCAGTTTGATGTGATCTCTCAGACACGTTTCGGATAGTAATTACGCCCAAGCCAGCTATACCAACTGCAAGCCCTAATGCAAGGAATGCCTGCAACAACCCGAACATGGCGAAAATGAAGGATTGAATGTCCTTGAATACTACTTCAATTGCAAACACAGTAGCACCCTCCTCTACGAGTTCATATTGTAATTCAGATGCTACTTCTTCCTGTTCATCAAGGGTGGACCCTGGAGGCAAAGAAAACCAAATTGAAGAGGGGGTGGCCTCAAACCTCTCATTTGCTATAGGTTTGGCAACGCTGACACCACTAGCAAACCATCCACTTTCTTCAGCAATTACAGCACCAATAAAGAATGTTTGATTAATTGCGGGATTCAATGGATCTTGAACTACAATTTCATCCCCAATGTTAAGTCCCATTCCTTCAAAGATTACTCCTTGTTCTCCTTGATAAGATTCTACAGCCATGGAGTAATCAATTATCGCTAAGGTTTCATTCTCGAAAATTGCAAGCCATACTTCTTCCGCATTATTGCCCAAATTAGGAGACCAAGAATCCAAAGGTAAACCACCTAGATTGGAGAAATTTTTATCAAATCCTCGTATTTGAGTATAGGCAGAATTATTCTCGATATCCTCTACCCCATCCCGGAATACATGGACTGTAGCCGTATTCATGGTAGCAATACCGTCGAAATCACTAGGTTCTACCTCGCCCAGCTCCCATTGACTTGAGTTATCTCCTAAATCTAATTCGCCAAAAGCCACTATCTCCCACTCGCCGCGAGCATCCTCTCCAAGGTCCCCTAACCAATTACCTACAAGAGCGGAATATCCGGATAAAACAACCACTGCAAAGACTACTAGACTGAACATCCCCATCGTCATAGCAGTTCTGAAAGGAGTTGCTAGAGGGTATGCTAGAGCAGTTGGTAGTACTGAGGCTAGTCGTTTTGAGACAAAGGAACCCGTGCGAGCGAGCGATGTTGCTATCATAGGAGCCAAACTAGTCAGTAAGAGAACGCCAGCACCTACCAAGAAGGTCCCTAATATGATGAAAGAGAAGTCACCTTGCTCCCAATCACCTCTTGCAGGGTCATCCCACATCCCCCAGCCAAACATGGCAAGACCAAGTACGGTCATAGTGAGCCTAGGCGTAAGTACAGTTCTCGAGGTTCTTGAACCAAATATGGTGATAGAATCGGGCAGGGTTTTTGAGAATATGAAGAATAGTGGAGGCACCATTCCAAACAAGAAGAGGAAGCCCGCAGTCAGCCACCAAGCCATGCGACTGCCACTATCAGCATCACCGATCATGAAAGCTAATGCAGCACAACCTAGAGCTGAGCCAAACAAGAATAAAGATATGAGAATCGTCCACCAAGGCAAAGAACCCTTGATCCTAGTTGGGATATCCCTCATTGCCGCCACAACATTCAGTCTAGAGATATAGACAGAGGTAGCAAATAGCGTCAAGAAAGTAACTAAGAAGCCCATGGAAAAGCCGCTCAAAACGCTATGCCATTCCCATGCGAAGACGATTGCCCCATCAAAGGTAGTGGCCAAGATTTTATCCAAGCCGTACATCAATAATTTCGCTACTCCTATTCCAGCAACTGAGCCAACTGCGCTTGATATGAGACCTACAAGAGTACCCTCCATCACGAACATTGAGCGTAATTCGCCTCTCTGCATCCCCAGAGCACGCAACATACCCATCTCGGATTTACGCTCATCAGCCAACATTACGAAGAGATTCATCACTAGGAGAATGCCAGCGAAGATTACAAAAGTGCCAAAAATCAGAAACAGCATTGAGAAATTAGCGCCAGAATCAGCCGTTTGCTCCCTAATTTGGGTTTTAATAGCAACTACCTGAAAACCCATACCTTCAGCGTTTGCTGTTTCATCAGCCCACAAAGTGAGATTAGTTTCCATTGCACTGAATGCACCAGGAGCAACTAGGGCGAGCCCCGAAACCATAACCATACTTCGAACTGAATCCTCTCGACTGAGGAGTTCTTGAGCATCAGAGATGTTCACCACTGCTAGAGACATGTCGTCCAATCCAGGTTGACCTGGGGGTGCTGGTAATTGTGGAACTGCGTAGGAATAGTTGAGCACCATTGGAGTGAAAATTCCACGTGCTGCAGGCATTAGCCCAATGAGTGAAAGGTTCTTTGGAGGTGCTAATACCAATCCTTCAGCTGACCACGAGGTAAGATAAACTTCACCAGGTTGGGGCTCTGGAATCCCAATTCCACCACTGAGTGCAATGACTACTAAAGGAAGATTTGAGAAGCCATCTAAAGAAATCTGATACGGTAAGCGGCCCATGGTTAGGTTTTCTTCAGCGATGATAGATCCATAAGGAGATGAAGAGATTGTCCTAACTCCATCACTCCATGCAGTACGGTTATCAGAACCATTAGCAAGTTGTACATCTGTCAAACTAAAACCAGTACCGTTCCAGAAGTAAAGACCCGCACCCTCAACCATGACAGATGTAGGGGTTACAAAGAGTACATCTCCAGTCGGCAAACCCAAGTCATGGGCAGATGTAGAATTGCCCTCAATTCTTGAAGATGTCAATTGCAAATCTTGACCGTATGTATCCCAAGCAAGCCCGCCGTGAGTAGCAATAGAGCGACTGGAAGGTGGGTCAATTTCCCAATTGCAAGAATTAAATTCCGAATTGATTTCTTCAACAGCAATTATGCAGGTTGAACTAGTGAATGCGCCCTCTAAACGCAGGTAGAGTTTGTCACCTTCCATGGCGAGGGCTCCATCTTCAATATCCTCGCTGAATGATGCGAGGTTCAAAGTTGCAGAATCCCAAACAATAGCTCCTTCACGATATGCGTCTCCAAACAATAATTCAACACCATCTTCACTAACACGCAGGGCATACCCTACATTGTCATCACTTACTGCTAAATCAACCAATTCGCCTGATCCATCTGGCATTGTGATATCTCGGGAAGGTTCATCCTCATCCAATACAGAAAGCCGCACACCTTCTGCATAGAGAGACAAAGCGGCACCGTCAGCAACAGATTGTACGGAAAGTATTGATTTTGAATCACCTTCATCTGGAACCCAACTGAACCATTGGCTAGTGTCCCTCTTCTGTACAGACAAGCCAGCAGGTGTGGCATACCAATCTGCAACAGCATCGGAATCTATTGATGTAATCTCTGCTGAAATTAAACCACTAAGATTCTCACCTTCATGTGATATCAGCATTATTGGAGACATCAAAAGTTCAGCAACCATAGCACCTGAAGAAGTTGAAGTTATGTTTTCCCGAAGGCTAGTAACCTCATCACCTGAAAGTAGTCCTTCTCCCGATATGCGCTGAACACCGATGGAGTAATCCTCTGGGACAGTCGTAATCTCAAGTCCCGCATCTACACCGACAATTGCCTCATCAAGAGTTGCATTGATAATTGGCATTACCCGCTTTTCAGCATCTCGGGCGTCAAGTACTCCACCTTTAGCAGAAATTGTGATTCTATTAACTTCACCGTGGTGATCAAATATCTCTTGAGCCTGACTTAATGTAGTGTATAATGTAACTTCACCCCCACCTTCATAACCCGAAGCTTTGGTAGGAACAATTGCTTGAATCGTCAAGTTTGTTGTCTCTCGATTGAAGCGCCCTGACATACTCATTTCAGTCCAACTAATTTCTACAGAATCACCGACAACCAAATGCATTTTATCAGCGCCTTTCTGACTGAGAAATGCGCTACCATCCTTAATTTCCGAATAATGTAAGCCACCTTCTCCACCAAATGGATTCCAGGCGCCTTGTTGCTGATATTGAGCATCCATGGCAAGTAAAGCACTGCTTGACTCAACTGTTCTGTGAACATCAGACTTCATTCCAATACTAATTTCTATACCAAGTGAAACGGCATCAATATCTGATTCATTGTAGAGTGTATCAACCATTTCTTCAGCTCTTGTCTGATTCCACCAAACAGGCAAACCCAATACATCTGTGCCGTCAATCACAATATCTGTTTCATCTAAAGATTCAGCGTATTCAGCCTGTAATGTGGCATCCAAACTATCCCCGACAACTAGACTACTAGTAATGATGGCTGAACCTACAAGCAACCCAACTATGACAAGTGCAGTGTTGCGCTTCCTTCTTTGCAAATTGCTCAAGGCCATTATGGCTAGAACTCTTTGACGTGCCTCCAGCAGTAGCCTAATTCCAGCATAAACTGTAATTCCCGCAACCAATCCAATACTAATTGCAGTTATGACCCAACCGTAACCCAGGCCTTTAGGTGTCTTACGTGCCATTGCCATCACTAATTGAGCAACTACAATAATAGTCACAAAAGTTGCAAACAAATTTGCTAAACGCAAACCCCTGCGCTTCCAAACCCCTTGCTCATCCAAATGAATCCCTCCTTTGCTCATTCCTCTTCGGAATTAGGTGGCGGACTATCAGTGGAGCCGCCATTATTTATTTTCTCATCAGAAATTATGAGGCCATCACGTATCAAAATCCTTCGAGTACAAAGGTTGGCTATTTCCTCTTCATGTGTAACAAGAAGGAAGGTTATGCCCTTCTCCCTGTTCAAATTAACCAAGAGATCCATAATAGAACCTGAAGTATCCATATCTAGATTTCCAGTCGGCTCGTCTGCTAGAATTACTGCAGGCTCGTGGACATATGCACGTGCAATAGTAACTCTCTGTTGTTGACCACCCGAGAGTTCTGCAGGAAGATGACCTGCCCACTCTTTGAGTTCAACTGATTCCAAAGCAGCCATAGCACGAGAACGTGCCTCTTTAGCAGAGTATCCTTGCATTACCAAGGGCAATTCTACATTCTCAACAGCTGAGAGAACAGGAATTAAGTTGAATGATTGGAAAATAAATCCAAGACGATTTGCACGCATATTTGTTCTTTCATAATCATTCATTGAAGAAAGGGAGGCGCCATCTACTAATACCTCTCCCGCAGTAAAATCATCTAGACTTGAAACACAATTCAGTAAAGTTGTTTTTCCACAACCAGACGGCCCCATAATGGCCACCATCTCGCCTTTGTTAATTTCTAAGTCCACACCCTTGAGAGCCTTAACTTGTACTGACCCAGTATCATAGACCTTCCATAATTCACTCACCCGGAGGACTGCTGTCATAAGCGAAGCGTAAGGTCGCACACCTATAATACTCGGCCTCTCACAGGCTAGCAACATGCATGAGGATGACATGAAGAAGGCAGTGAAAATTACCGTCCTCTTTTTTGGACCTCTCAGAGAACAATTCGGAGCACGCACATTAGAATTACCTCTTTTTGCAGGAGCAACCATTTCTGATTTAGCTAAACGTTTACAAATCTCTGAAATGCTAGAAATGGGAACAAAGGTCGCCCTGAATGGAGAGATTTGTATGCCAAATGTAGAGATCCCCGATGCTGCAGAGATTGCCTTTTTGCCACCAGTATCAGGTGGTTGAATTAATATAAATCGCTGATTACATTTGGTCAAAAGAATTGAGATACTGCCCTGTTTGCGCCGAATCATTCAATGGTTGAACCGTGCACGAAGCATTCAGAGGGAACCCCCATGATGCCATCAAGTTCTGAGATGTTGTTCATTTTAGCAGTATTTATTCTATTCTTTGGAATAGAAAGATTACCCAAATTAGCACGGTCGCTAGGAATGGCAAAAGGAGAATTTCAGAAAGGAATCGCAGATTCTCGCACCATAACCGAAGACGACCTTGACAGAGGAGGGAAAACTGAATCTGCTGAATTAGTCGAAAAGGCTGATGAAGCCGGAGTCGATGTAGAGGGTAAAACCACTGATGAAGTCAAATCAGAACTTGAAGACGAGTGAAAAAGGAACGCTCTCTAATTTCTTTCCGCCCTATACTTTCCTCAACCTATAGGGTGAACCGCAATCGGGACAATCCCCATGCTCTCCCTTCTTGGCTGAAATCTTAGGCTTTTCACCAACTGCTCTACATCCTGTGCAAACTAGTTGCCACACCCATTCCTCAGCAATTCCTGAAGTAACGACCGGCTCATGTTCAATCCCTGCTGCAACACAACAGTTCTGCAAACGATAGTCATCTGTAACCAAAGTAGCACCTAACTGTAAAGTAAGGGCTAGGATTTCTAAATCCGTTTTTGAAAGACCTGCTAAATCCCCTGTAGAATTAGCAATAGTTGAAGCTTGTTCAAGAAAATCTGGAGACGGCGTCTGCCAGTCAAGATCTGCTACATCAAGCGTGATTTCCCTAAAGGGAGCAAGCCTAACAAATTCTTCTCTTTGATTAGGAACTACAGCACCATGCAGCATCTCTAATGGCCAATGGATTAGAGCAGCGGTGTCCAATACTCGCATGACCACAGGTCACACACCCCCTCAATGAGCGTACCGGTTCACCTAAGAGGCGAAGGTTGATGTCAATGGCAGTGAGCGACGAAGCGTAATGAGTTGGTCAACACTATCTGAGCAGGTCGCCGATTGGTTTGGCGAAATCGGCCTTTTAGGCCTTGGCTTGATGTCTTTCACTGAGGCTTTCATCCAACCTATCCCCCCTGATGCCTTGGTTATACCAATGGTTGCAAGTACTTCTGATCCAATTCGTCTAATCTCTATTTTCCTCGTTGTGACTATTTCTAGTGTGCTGGGCTCACTTATTGCTTGGTGGATGGGAGATAAATGGGGACAGCCTTTGATTGAGCGATTCGCCAGTAAAAGGGCAGTTAACAAATTCAATACTTTGGTGAAAAGGTATGGTACCTTTGGAATATTCATCGCTGCTTTTACTCCAATCCCGTACAAAGTCCTCGGTTGGTGTGCTGGAATTGGACAAATGAACAAGAACACCTTTGTCCTTGTTGGATTCGTTGGGCGCTCAATGAGGTTTGGTCTTGAGGTGTTGGTAATAGGATTGTATGGTGAACAATTTCTCCAGTTCATGACTGGTTGGGGATTCTGGATAGCAACCCTACTAGGCGCAATACTACTCTATCCCGCATGGATCTGGTGGGAAAACCTCGAGGATGATTCTGAAGAGGAATAGACGACCGATTTGGTTATGCACCATATCCCCGCCGGAGGGGCGTGGCTCGCGTGGTGTAGTTCGGCCCATCATGGCGGGTTTTCATCCCGTTTACCCGGGTTCAAATCCCGGCGCGAGCACTAAAAAGCCACAAAATTGGTGAGTTTTACTCAAACTCTTTCACGATAAGATGCGAGTAATCCCGTCATAATTACACCTGTAATAGCCCCGAATAATCTTCCCTGTTCACGAGCGCCAGAGCCGGCTAATTCTTCAAATGAAAGAGCCATGGCGAAAGTAAAAGGAAGGACAAACACAAGGAAGCGAATTGACCATTTTTTGACAGTAGGTCGATTGCCCATAGGGCGCAAAGTGATTGACCCCGCCTTGCCAAGAATCTGCCAATCAAGTGCGCGTGCCACCTTATCTAATCGTTCAGAAACCATTGGCCGGATTACTGCACGGCCACGAGAGTTCTTCCCTTTGCCAGTGATTATTCGTATACGGCCAAGTAGTGGTCGATTTTCAATCAATAGATCAAGTGTACGTCTTGCTCCTGCAAGATCCAAGTCATGTAAATCCAATGTGAGAGTACCTCTTTCTGAGCGGATGTGTGTTGATGTGCGCCAAGGACTTTGACCAGCCCAAGAAAGAGAAGCAGCATGTGCTTCAATGGGTGTAAGAATATCTCGTAATTGGACCACAGAGTCCACCTTATCTGTACGTTTATCGTGACGCCCCATCTCGATTAAACGCCAACCACCGTAGAGTAGCGTAAGACTTGAAACAGAGCCACCACAGAGACCTCCTACTTTGAGACTCTCTGAGGGGTTACTTTCCAAACCCGAGTAAAAAAAGATGAGCATTGTGGACATTGTAGTAGTCATGATTCCCATGACAAGACTGATTCCAAACAAGTCTCGGTAACTAACCTCAACCATATGTGCCGCTAATGCACCTGTATGAAAGCAATTGTGGCTATATCTAGATACAAAATTAGTTCTATGAGGAAAAAGACGAACCCGTCAACTTAATTTCCAAGAAATCCACCCACCGCAATATGATAATTAAGCAATATATTGAGACCAAAACATGATGACAGAGGCATTACTCGCCAAAATAATGAACGGGAGAAATGGGCTGCCTGACCGTTCTAGAGAGATTCGAATTTCTAATTGGGTGATGGGCCTTTCTATTGGCTACCTTATCGCAGCTTTTCTAGTACCTGCATTATTGCCCACAGATACAATTCCTGAATTATCTGGGCGGGCCAACGCTTTCGACTACATGTCAAAAAACTCCACATGGGGCGATTGGGGAAATGAACCACATCCAGAAGGAAGTTCAATGGGTCATGACCAATCAGAACATGGGGGGAAATTCGCATGGTCTGAACTTGATATATTCAGCGCGATAGTGTATGGGTTTGGAGACTTGAACTGTCATCAAAAACATGAGAGGTCGTGGGAAATAAATGGTAATCAAATGGCAGTATGCACTAGAGATGTTGGCATTTTCGCTGGTATTTTTGTTGGTGGCCTAATTTTTCGAAGGCGCGGGTTGAATCGCTGGACTGTAAGAGACTCAATCATCTCTGTTCTTCCTGATGAAAAGGTTGAACCAATATATTTCAAAGACCGCAGATTTCTGCTAGCATTTGGTGGAATTGCATTGCTCTTATTGCCTACAGCACTTGATGGAGGGCTACAAGCAATATCTGATTATGAATCAACAAATGCAAAGAGACTCTTGACTGGATTGATTATGGGAATTGGACTGGGTTTGTTTTTCTGTGCAGTATTCGCAGCAAATCCAAAACCATTTGATTTTGATGCAGAGAAAGTAAAACTACCCGCGAATGCTCGCCTTGTGCCTACTAAAGATAACAAAAGCGAAAGTGATAATGCGGCCTCTGAAGAAGAGTGAAGGATGGCTTTGAGAGTCCTGAATGCCTATAACTGAGTCTTAGCAAATGATTACTTCATAGCGACAGTTTATCCACCCCGCCGACTGTCATGGGTTGGGGGCGAAGCCATGTATCTCATCACCGTTGAAGGGGGCGATGGCAGTGGCAAGGGAATTGCAACCAAGATGTTGGAGGAAATTCTAATCCAAGAGTTCACTTTCTTTGGAGTTTGGGCTACTGGTGAGCCACGCCGCGAACACCCACTAGGTCAACTCGCCGTGGAATCTGTTAGGACAGGTGAGGCTGGCCCCGTCAGAGAAGCGAGCCTCTTTGCAGCAGACAGGTTAGATCATTCCCATGCTTGGATCCTACCACGATTGAGGAAGGGGACCGCTGTATTATCTGAGCGAAATGTACACTCCTCACTAGTTTACCAAGGGATAGTTGGTGAAATTGGGCTAGAAGAAACTGCCAAACTGAATAGTGCCGCATGTGTGCCTGACCTCTGTATTTGGGTAGATTGTGACCCTGAGATGGCACTGAGAAGAATTACGCATGGTACTCTTCGTGAAGCAACCTTAGATAAACAAGAATACTTCGAAACTGATGAATTACAGATCAAAATCAGAGCCGGTTATGCCTCACTTCTTGGAGGCGAAGTCCCTATTCCTGAACCATTCAACAAAGGAGTCTTGGTTGGCCCTATTCTGAATGATGGAACGAAAAATGATCTCCGTAAAAAACTACAGCGGGCAGTACGATCATTTCTACACCGGCGACCAATACCACTAAACATCTCAGCAGAAGATGTCGAATGTGAGATGTTAAAGAAAGCGATGCATGGTGAAAGAGGGCAAACTACACTTGATGTTCTTGAACAAGCCCCACAAAGAAGTAGTAAAGATTGGCTCAATGCAGAGCAACCATGGAAGGCCCTAAAAGAGGCACACACTCTATACCGAGAAGCATATGATTCGATAGAGCATGAAAGAAAAATGGACGTCCCCAGTAACCCACTACACCATACGGTGCTCTCGGTTGTAGGAACTCTTTCACTTCTCCCTGGTGCAGAAGTATCTAGCCTTCGAAAATGGTTAGGGCCGGTTCGCATGGTAAGTAGTAGACACACTCAAAGAATGCTCAAATTCCTACATGAACAATCTGGTTGGGTGCGTACTCACAAATCGTTGAGAGGTCGAGATGCACCGCGTTCTGAATTGCGCGCTGATTGGCAAGCATTCGGCCGACTTGGCATGGTAATTTGGCCTCTGAAAGAAGAGTTGTCTGAATGGGCAGTGGAAAATCCCAATGGTCGTTGGAGAAACGCACTTTCTGCTGTGATCGGGAAATCTCCTGATGAGGAAATGAATGCAAAATTAGAGGCTTGCGTAGCTAGGCTGAATGTTATTGGCTCTGGG
>Ga0066826_10001296_pt1 | contig 12819 bp, 10 predicted proteins | sample ETNtaG_12_FD_65496 | JGI IMG/M metagenome (GOLD analysis project Ga0066826, IMG submission 65496) | Marine microbial and viral communities from oxygen minimum zone, Eastern Pacific Ocean - ETNP201306SV49 | ecosystem: Environmental > Aquatic > Marine > Oceanic | place: Pacific Ocean: Eastern... | reverse complement strand
CGATCACTACTATCAGGACTGCGTGCCAGAGCAGGTTCACATTCTGAAGCGTTGGAAGCAATAGAAAAAGCATTAGAAGAAGACCCTAATCAATCTAAAGATTGGTTAAGTTATGCAAACCTATTACACCAAGAAGGAGAAAATGCTAAGGCTTACGAAGCGGCCAATAAGTGTCTTGAATTAGACCGCCAATGTGGCGATGCTTGGGCATTATCTGCTAAATTATTAGCACCTAAATCAAATCGTCTAAAAGAAGCACTCAAGGCAGCAGTTCATGCTGTAGCTCTAGAATCTGGGGGTGTTGATTTGATTCTTCTCAAAGCGGACCTTCTATTGACTGAGGGTTCTGTTTCGGCTTCTGAAGAATCGTTAATTAAAGCGCTTGAAAAGGATTCAATGAATGGAGAATTAAGAGCTAAAATAGCGACTAGATATCTCTTGGATAGTCGAATTGACGAGGCACAGCGTCTACTTGATGAGACTCCTGTCGGAATTGACCACGCGTTACTTCATGTTGTTGAGGGGCGTCTACATCTTGCAAATGCCGACAGGACCAGAGATGGAACGGGAGAAACTGATGCAACTTTGCTTTCTGTAGCAATATCGGCCTTCGATAATGCATTGAAACTAAATCGAGAATTAGGAGTGGCATGGCTCGGGTTGGCTAGAACTAATCGGTTACTGAATAATATTGATTCTGCTGATGAAGCAATAGCGAGAGCGGGTAGATTGCTCCTAGAGGATGACCCATCTGTAGCGGCTGAAGCGGCACTTCTAGCATTAGACAAGGGAGATATTACTACTGCTGCGCAACAAATTGATGTTGCGGACATTCATGGCCAAAGTGCAGTAATAACCTATGTTCGAGGTAATATTGAGGCTCGAAGTGGACATCTCGATCGGGCATTGAAGTATTATGCTAAAACACTCAAAGAAGACCCTGGGCATATTAGAGCCCGGTTGAATAGATGTAGTATTTTCATGGCACTGGATGAAGGACGAAAAGCATTAGATGATGCGGAAATTCTACTTGATTTGGCACCTAACTTTACATTGGCTAGATTCAAGAAAGCGGAGGCTGAAATGGCACTTGGCGATTGGTCCAAGGCAAGGGCTGACTTGGAAATTGTCCTTGAAAAGGCACCGCATCACCATCAAGCTTTGACGCAATTAGCATCATGTTTCATTGCACTAAACCGACATGAGAGGGCTGAAACACCACTGAATGATGCCTTGCGTATCTCTCAAAATTATGCGCCGGCATGGCATCAAAGAGGGTTGTTATATCTTGAATGGGGTCGAGATGATAATGCTTTGAGTGACTTTGAAGCAGCGGTTAAATGTGATGCAAATCACCTCGATGCACACCTACATATCGCCGCACTGCACCATGAAGCAGAAAGATTCGAGGAAGCAAGTTCTGGCTGGAGGGCTGTCCTAGCTATCGAAGAAGACCATGTGGTTGCTAGAACACGTTTAGATGAATGTGAAGTCAAATTAATGTCTTGATTCAAATTAAATTATACCTACCACTTTCACCAAGATTCGTTTTCTTCTCTGTCCGTCAAATTCGGCGTAGTGAATTTGTTCCCAATTTCCAAGATGAAGTTGTCCATCCCTTACTGGCATGGTAACTTGTTGCCCTAATAATTGGCGTTTTAGGTGTGCATCGCCATTATCCTCGCCTGTTTTATGGTGGTGATATTCTTCCCCTTCACTTCCATTAATTCCATAGAATGGTGCAACTTTTTCTAGCCATTTCATGATGTCGTGATGTAGCCCATATTCGAGGTCATTGACATAACAAGATGCTGTTATATGCATTGGATTTACGAGAACTAAACCATCCTTAATGCCGCTACTTGAAACCACTTCAGCAACATCTCTTGTGATACAAATAATTTCATAGCGTTTTTCTGTTTCAATCCATAATTCTTCTACAAATGTTGCCGCCTGTCCAGTGACCAATGTTCCCATAATATCTCGCCAAATAGACATGTATTGACTTATGTCCATCAATATTTGCGTCATTAATACATATTAAGAGGATAATTGATCTATCACTAGCGGATAAAGAATATGCTCCTCTACTTTCACTCTTTGGGATAGTGTTTCAACTGTATCGTTAGGAAAAACAGGGACTTCCCTCTGTGCAATAATCTGCCCAGTGTCCATTCCAGCATCAACGTAGTGTACAGAACAGCCCGAAATTTTGACTCCCGAAGATAGGACTTCTTGATGAGCATGCGCCCCTGGGAATTCTGGTAATAACGACGGGTGGATATTTACTATTTTCATCTCCCATCTTTCAACGAATTTTTCGCTCAATAAACGCATATAGCCACTTAATATGATTAATTCAATATCATATTCTTCTAAAGATTTGGTGATTTGTTCCTCGTGATATAATCTACGTTCGACTTTATCCTCGATACTGGGTAGCGGGAATATTTGAACGGGAACGTCAAAATTTTTGGCTATTTGAATTCCCCCTGCATCGGGATTATTACAAATCACTAACGATGTTTGATGATTGCAATCTTTCTTTGCCTTTTGATGCTTTAATAGTGCTTCCATACCAGTTCCTGAACCTGAAATTAAAACGGCACAGCGCAGTGGTTGTTCTACAGAACCTGTCCTGTGGTTATCAGGAAAGCGCGCCATAAATGATGGTAGTGGCCCGATGTTTTGAGGGCTTCGCAATCAATGACGGAATAAACGATGACCTGTAAACAGCATCGAAATGCCTCTTTCATCAGCTGCATCTATGACTTCTTGGTCTCTTATTGAACCACCTGGTTGAACAATGGAGGAGGCGCCAGATTCTGCTGCTTGCTCTAATCCATCCTTGAATGGGAAGAATGCATCAGATGCTAAAACACATCCTTGTGCTTTCTTTCCGGCCCTTCTAGCGGCTATCCTAACTGCTTCAACGCGGCTGGTTTGCCCTGGGCCAATTCCAACAGTGGCAGTGCCTTGAACCATTACTATGGCATTCGATTTGACTTGCTCACAAACCCTTACAGCGAATTTCATACTAGCAATCTCTTCTTCAGTAGGTTTCTTCTTAGTTGGAACTTGAGCCTTAGACCAGTCTATGACAGGGGCTTCTTCAGTTTGAACTAACCAACCACCTTCAATTGGCTTCTTGACTAGTATTCTTTGCAGAGGTGAAAGTCTGTTCTGCGGCGATTGAATTGTCAAAATCCTTCGATTCTTTTTCTTCCTCACAATCTCTTTTGATTTGCCACTATATTCTGGTGCCATTAAGACTTCGATGAATAAGGATTCCATAGCCTCTGCAGTATCTTCTTCAAGTGGCTCATTAAAGCAAATGATTGAGCCGAATGCAGACTCGGGGTCGCTAGCCAATGCTGCCTGAAATGATTCCAGTTGGGTTGCCCCTAATGCTGCACCACAGGGATTATTGTGTTTCACAATAACACATGCATGAGGAGTTTCTGGCCACTCATCGGTTGACAATGAGCGACATAATCTCAAAGTAGCATCTGCATCTGAATAATTATTGTAGGACATGTCTTTGCCCCCTTCTACAATAGCAGTAACCAGTGTTGAATGGTTTCCTTTTGCTTTAGGGTCGATGTACAAAGCCGCTGCTTGATGACTATTTTCACCATATCTTAGTGAATGGGAAATGTCGGCTGAAGAAAGTAAAGTCTCTGGGAGTCTTTGTGTTTGAATTTCCTTATCTGCGGAGTTTTCTGGCCTCCCAACCCAGCGTGCATGTAATTCATCTGAAATTGCAGCATCATAAGCTGCTGTGTGTTCAAATGCTTCGAGTGCTAATTTTTGCCTAAACGCTAAATCTATTTTTGTGATGTCTGCTGATTGTTTAATTGTTGATATTACTTCATCATAATTTAAAGGATCACAAACTATCAATACATTGCGATGGTTTTTTGCTGACGCCCTGACCATAGTAGGGCCGCCAATGTCTATCATTTCCAGTAAGGAAGGATCTTCTAATTTTGGCTCTTGAAGGGCTGCGTCACTAAACGGGTATAAGTTACAAGCAACTATTTGGATTGGCGGATAATTCAATTGCTTGAGGCCTTTTTTATCCGCCTCGCTTTCTAATCTTGCCAATAGAGGTCCATGAATTGCTGGATGAAGGGATTTGACTCTCCCATCGAAAATCTCAGGATGCCCTGTAACATCTGAAACTCCTATTACATCTAATCCAGATTGAGATAAAACTCTCGCTGTACCTCCTGTTGAAACTAATTCAAAACCTAGTTTTGAAAGAGATGTTGCAAATTCGACAATGCCGGTTTTATCATACACGCTAAGAAGGGCTCGCGGTTTACTAGAATCTACCATGACTATGCCCAATGCGTCGCTCTAGTTCGATACTCATGAACATAGCGATTATGAATTTAATCGCCACGGGCTGAAATTACTTGGTCGACTCTTAACAAACCACACGCTGTTTCGCATGCTGCTTCAATAGCATGGGCTATCGTGTCACTACATTCAAGAACATCTTCTAAAGATTCAGCTTCTCCATTTTTATTAATTCCACCATTAGATGTATTATTACGATGAAGTGCTCGAAGAGATAATAATGCATCTAGGCGATGTTGTCCTGCATTCGATGCCAATGTTGCTGGAATTGATTCCAAAGCCCTAGCAAATGCCTCCATTGCAAGTCTTTCTCTACCTGGATTAAGTTCGGCTTTTTCTCTCACAAGCAAACTAGCGGACATATGTAAATTGCCGCCACCGCAAATTACTGAACCACATTCAATAGATGCGCAAACCGAGCGTAATGCATCATACATTCCCCTAATTATCTCCTCGCTTGCAACACCGTCGCCACCACCAACATCTATTGTCGAAAGTTTGGAATGATTTCCTACTTCTAAGGTAATTCTATCTCTGGGCTCACCAGAATCTTCAACTCTTTTTACCGACATGGATTGATAGTGCCCCAAGTTTTCTTCACCTAAATCATCGATGTGGTCAATCATATCAGCGCCAGTAGAAAGTGCCAAATCTTCAGCACCATTACGTTCAAGTCCATCAAGAACAAATATTCCTTCGCCCACCAATTTATGCATTATTCTGTCATCTATATTTTCAGCACAAAACAGAATACTTGCTCCTGATGAAAGGATCTTTTCTGATTTTGAATCTAGTATTCCTTGTTCGGCTTCGATAAATGCCTCCCATTGTTCAGGCGTGGTTATCTCTATTTCAGAGTCCCTTGTTGTTTGTTGTAATTCAACTGGGCAAGATAATACTGCAACCTTGCCGGCGGGCAAATTTCTCGGCAGGGTATCAAATTTTAATCGTCTCTCTAAAACAATTCCTTTCACTAATCTGGTATCAGAAATGCTACCCATACCAGATTTTGCCATTCGAATATCTTGGGTATTGGCAATGTAGTTATCTCCTTTGAGTTGAGCAATTTGTTTTGATGCTGCTACAATTATTTTAGATAAGTCGTTGCTATTTGTTTCAGCAGAAGTTCCGGTAATGGAAGTTTTGGCTACCGAAATTAATCTTTCAGTATCATCTATACCAATTTGCATCTCTAATGATTCTAAGTGTTGCAAAGTGTATTGCAAGGCATTTCTATATCCACTGACCAATACAAGGGGGTGAAGGCCCTTCTCAAGTAATCTTCCCGCTTCTCTCATTAATTCACTAGCGAAAATTAAGCAGCCTGTAACACCATCGCCAAAGGCATTTTCTTGGGATTCTGCTAATAATACAAATGCTTTAGCCGCAGGGTGCTTAACTAACAACTCTGAAACTATCTTAGCCCCATCATTAGTTACTGATGCCTCTCCATTTGTTTTGTATAACATCTTGTCCAAACCATTAGGGCCAAAAGTGCCACTAATTAAATTGCCAAATGCTACAGCAGCGCCTACTAATTTTTGTGTTACCTCAGCACCACTAGTTACTGATGTTGTAGACCTAACAATGGTTACAGGAGCGCGTCCTGAGCCATCGTTTGGTTGAGCCATGAGGCTGGCTAATAATCGCCTGTTGAAGAAACCTTTCACAAGACTTACTTGTTTAGTTTGTGAATCTTTCTTGCTTCGTCATTGCTCCAATGATAACACATCTTGAGGAGATTTAGATAATGGGCAAGGCCATCTTTATTCATCTTACTATGAAGTGCTTCATTATTGATGAAAATGTCGCCCCACAGATTTGCAGCAGTTCCTTTGTGTCCCTTTGGAAGGTCGAAAATCTCCTTGGTTGTAGGTTCAAGAAGTGATTTCCAAACACGGGCAGGGTTGACTGCCATTGTAACTTCAATAATTACTTCTCCTTCCTTGAGGCCGGTTCCTGTTTGCCATGAATCCTTGCCAAGGTCTGCTAGGAATGGAAGACATAGGTCTTGAACTGAAAGGCTCGTCATTGGATCTGCGTTTGTCAATCCAGTGTATGCTTCTCTCATTCTACCTCTATCTGCTCCACGTGCGCCAGTCATTGTACGCAACTTATCAATTGAAGTAGGCACTAAAAATCTAAGGTCGGTATAATAGACCAATGGATTGTCGTCCTTTGCTCCAAATATGTGCGAGAATGGTGCGGCGCCTGCGCCTTCACCAAGTACATCCATTGGGTAAATTGTCTTCAAGGCATTTGTAGCAATTGATTGAACAATTCTCCTCATCAAACGTTCTGGTGCTTGAGAAATGTCATCGAAAGAATTCATGTATTCTTCCATGTCTATGATGTCATAACCTCTAACAGAAATAATCGAATGGACTGCTGGCCCAGTGACTTTCTTTTCACCGTCGTGGAAGTCGGCTTGGCTAATCCATCGAGCGCCCTTTGCAATGTCGCTTGCAGCAACAAGGTCTGCATAAGCTTTGAATCTGCGAGTTACACGATTCATGAAGTCGGCTTGGTCGAGTTTAGTAAAGACTGTGGCCTCATAATTAGATTTCAATGCGTGGTCTGCAACCTGGCTAGCATTGACACAGGTCAATAGATTGCCTTGGTCGGTAGGATACATTAGCAATCTTCTCCTCTTAGAAGAGCCGCCTAATGTTCCAACTTGTGGATCTGTTAGCATGTAACCTAAACAAGCACATACCTCGAATAAACGTGAATACTTATCTTCGTCACTCGCTCTAGCAATCCACTCATCGAGTCCTGGTTCAATACAATGGAATTCTAGTGGAACCATTTCTGAACCTGCACCAAACATTTGCCTTACTGTGGAAGAACTCATCATTCCCATAAGAGAATACATTGATGTTTTTCCTGTAGTCATATATACATCAGTAATTCCTTCTTCTCCAAATGAAAGTCTTCTATCTGGTAGATTAACCAGCAAGTTGAATGCTGTTGGTGTATCTCTATTTCCATTAACTGCTGGCCAAATCCATGTATGTGGCCTAGTGACAAGGAAGCCATTAGCGTCCTTTCCAAATCCTGCAGGGGAATAACGAATCCAACCAAGTCTGTTATTGAATGAAACGCCTCTATGCATTAACGAAGGATAAAAACACTTGTCGAGTGGGTCAGAATCGGGAACAACGCCTCTATGACCTAGTCCCCAAAGAATTGTCTCCCACTCTGCAAATTCCCCATCTTGCTTTCCAAGGAATATGTGATTGTCGCCTGGTAAATCTCCTGTTAAAAATGAACCACCCATTCTATCTTCATCACCGGTTGAACAGAAAAAGAAAGATTGGGTTGTAAATAATTGCTTAGGAGTCCACATGTTGGCATTTATGATTGTCTTTTGTTTCAAGAAATCTGCAACTGTCAAAATTCTACGCTCAAACTTGAATCTCTCGGCTTCAATCCATGTTGAGCCAAGATAGAGGTTTGTATTGAGTAATTTTGCCTTAGCGGGGCCGATATATCTGCCTCGTGGATCTGATTTGGCCATATCGGTCTCGGTTAGTTCTTCCCAAGGGCCTCTTCGTGGAAGATATTCTAGGAATGCTTCATACGAGAATTTGTCGACTTGTGCTTCTGATACTGCTTCTTCGACTTCATCCATTAATCTAACATAAGATTCGCTGGGATTCATTCTGTTTGTTTTTACCATTTCTTTATTTGATACTGTTTTATGTTCCCACATTTACTTCACCTCAAAATTTAGGCCCTTTCATGGGCTCTTTGTCTTCTGCTTCTTCAGATTCTTTGGAAGGGGTAGATGGTGTGGATGGTGTGGATTCTTCGGCTTTATCTGCTGCTTCTTTGGCCGCTACGCCTGCTGCTTCAGCCGAAGCTGTTGCTGTATCGACCTTCTCTTGGACTGCTGCCATCATCTCTTCAACTGCGGCAGTCGCTGCTGCTTCAGCCGTTTCTTTGGCCTGTTCAAGTGTATCTTCAGATGATTCTCTAATTGCCGTGTCCGCAGCGATTGTTGCCGCCACTTCTGCCTTAGCAATTACTTCTTCAGCATCTAATCCTACAGAAGCTCCACCTGTAGCTTGTTTGATGATAAGTGCCGCTGTTGCGGTCATTGAAGCATCAACATAAGGTGCTGCGCGGTAAAAGTATTGAATCAAAAAGCCGAGTGTGCCACATATTGCACCTAATGCAATAATCAATCCATTATTGATATTTTGAGTTTTATCCGGATTATTGAATATCTCATCTGCTGGTATTCCTGTCTCAGGAGGCCACCATGTTGCGCCATACGCATTCGTAATTACTTCGATTGTTGCCCATACGGCATAAACAATCATGATAATTGATGCGTAGTTCATCAAAGTTCTGTTCTCAAGTAAGAAGGCAACTAAAACATCGCCTTCCTTTTTCTCTTCTTCGCCCTGCCCATCTTCAGTGCTCATGGTTTCGGCTATTTGTCTTTATTATTAAAATAGAGGGCCTTTCACAAACTAAAAACCAAGGGTTTTACAGTTATCTTCGCCCCTTCTTGCCCTTTTTTCCTCTACTCTTCGAACCTCGTGCCTGATTCTCCCATGCACGGCCCGCTTTGCTCCTTCTATCCTGCTTGTCATTCCAATATGGATTTCTTGGATTTTCCATTCCTTCTGGCATTTCCTCAAGCGATTTTACCGAAAGGGCGATTCCTCCCAATTCATCTTGTAATTGACGAATATTTTCGCCCCCTCGGCCAACAAGAGTGGATATCATATTGTCTGGAACATAAATATTAGCGCTGGTGTCGGTTAAAATTTGAATTTGGGATTCTACTCCAATCCAGTCTCGTATTTTTTGTATTAGGGCTTGTTTCGCTAAAGATTTTATCGGCGACAAGCCTCTAGATGTTCCTTCAACGGGGACCACCGCGATTTCAGAGCCAAAAGCGAACATTTCATGGGTGATTTTACCGCTTGGGAATTCCACGACTTCAATTACTGGTCTTGCGAGTTCTTCTTGCATGCCCGTAGGGGCTTTAACTGTCATTTTAAGTTCTAGAACTTGTTGAATCACGCCCGCCTCTACATGCAAAATTGTATCGAGAACTTGGCTCACTAAACCTAGTTCTACCTTTCCAATCAAACGCTGGATTGCTTCGAGAGCTGAGTTGGCGTGGGTTACCCCCAGTAGCCCGACACCGGCCAATCTAACATCGGCAAAAATTTCAAAATCGCGGGCTCTTCGGACTTCGTCAAAGATAACGAAATCAGGCCTAACTAGGAAAATAATCTCGGCAGTTTTCTCTAAATCTCCTTCCAAGGGAGCATATTGGGTGATTCTATCTGCTAATTGTAAATCCCTTGGCGACTCCATGGTTTTGACCATGGTGCCCAAATCATTGTCGAGGTATTCGGCTATTGCCTGCGCTAATGTTGTTTTACCTGAACCTGGCCTGCCACAGATGAAAACCCCTCTATGATGATTGGAAAGTCTTTCAATCAATCTTGGATCTAAGTCATAATCACTAATTTGCAATTTTGCTACCGGTCTAACAATCGTAATTTCTCTGGCATCAGCAAACGGGGGCCATGCACAAGCAATACGTAAATCACCAAGTTGGACAACTTGGCAGCCCTTACGGTTTATTTCCAAAAAGCAATCGCTGCGGTGGTTATTTGATTCTGCTAATTCTACTAATTCTTCTTGTAAAGATTCAATTCGAAGTGTGTCCCAGTTACCATCATTTTGTTCTTCGACTTCTACTAGCCGTAGTTCGCCAATAGTGCCTCTTTTCACCCTAGGAGGGCAATCTGCTTTTAGAAAAACGGTGTGAACATCATCCATTAATAGGGCCTCAACAAGTGTTGGTAAATCGGGGTGGTCGCCGTGCTTAGCCATAACAATCAAACATGGTTGCGGCATACGGCCTTTGACACTTCGCACTCAAAACGATATTTGCTGTAATTTTTCAGACTGTTGAAGGTTGTAATGCGTCGATTGTCCACCAAAAAATACCAATTGTAGTTATGGATAATAGATAAGTGCCGACAAATGGAGAGTCTAAAAGAGAAATGCAGAGTTGGGAAAACGAAATTACAGCCACAATAAATGCAAATCCGTTGAGCACTCCTTTGTTATTAAAACCAAGATGCTGGAAAGAAGTTTCTTTGGTAGAAATGACCCATGAAAAGCCAATTAGTCCGCACAAGGCTATGGCGGTCCATGCTGTTTGAAAGGCATCCTTTGTCGTAAATGCTACAATAATTGTTACTAGCAAAGTAACTGAAAGAAGACGGTTGGTTGCTTTCATCGATAGCCCCATAATATATTCGAATGGCTCTCGATTCTTGAATGCTCGTATAATCTAATTCGCTTTTGGTTTAATCTTATCAACTCTGCTTTGACTCTTAGATTTGAATAATAGGGCGTGGATGCAATTATACGCGGCACCCATTGATTTAATACCATCCATAAGATGTCGTAAAATATGAAAACGGCTATTGCGACTTTTGGTTTCGGCCGACCAGAATATTTCGCTAGAATGCTAACGTCATTGGGTAAATGTCCAGAAATTATAGATGGTACGCTTGATGTTTTTCATTACCTAGATGGTGGTGAAGGTAGCGAACAATCTCACCTTCAATCAATAATTGAAGAAAGTGGCATTCCCTACCATTCAATCATCTCTCGTCCTGTAAATTATGGAGTTGGTCGCCAATTAATCGGCGCACGCCGAGAAATTTTTGACCAGTTGGACTATGACAGGTTGGTTATGGTTGAAAATGATGTTGAGTTGAATCCAACATATTTTACCACCTTGCTGAATCTATCAAATTGGTCTCAACAGTTTTCAGATATTGGCCCGGTTCAGGTGTGGAATGTTGAGCAAGGCGGAGAGGAAGAGTTGCGGCCTTGTTTAAATCAAGTGGAGTTGACCAATCGGCATTTCGTTACCTATTGTATAACCAAACAAGTATGGAACGCTATTAAATCTACATTATACGATTATGAAGCGAAATATTTGTTGAAAAAAACCTATGCAAATAGACCGCATTATCGTATACGGGCATTCATGAAACGCATATTGCGGCGCCCTCTAAACGCCCCTCAAGGCGATAAACTCTCTCCGCCATTAGAGGCGAAAAGTAATCCATTTCCAAAAATCTCCTGGCGAAAAACGCCAACAAGTCAAGACGCTATCACCTCTCTAGCATTACATCAAGCAGGATTATTTAGGCTGACGACAAGAGTTTCACATGCGTTTTATTTCGGTGAATTGGGAGTTCATTGCACTCCTGAAGTTTATGCTGAAATGGGTTTCAATGAACAGGGCCATTGGCAATGGAAAAAAGAAGACATCCCAGAATCATTTGAAGTGCGTTATAAAGATGAAAATGGTCGCTGGTTAAACTCGATTTATCGATAAACATATCTTATTATTTAAGACAAACATAACTATGGATGAAAGGGCAACCCTATCAAACCGACACTATGCAGATTGTAACAGCATGGGGGCAAAAGTCGGCATAATTGGTTGTGGCCGCTGGGGCACAGTCCATCTAAATACTCTAAACAGTCTCAAAAAAATAGGTGTTATTTCTGAAATACATGCTTGTGATTTAATCCCTTCAAAAGAGATTGAGTTGAAGGGTTTGATCGATTCTTTTTGCGCAAATTGGCAAACGATGGTTGAGAGTGTGGATCTTGATATTGTTGCCATAGTTACACCTGTTGAAACTCACTGTGAGTTGGCATTACAGGTAATTGATTATTGTAAAGTGCTATTTATTGAAAAGCCCATTGGATTGACTCAATTAGAGGCATCTGCGATAATTTCAAGAGTTCAAGAAGCAGGTGGCAACCTATTAGTTGGCCACATTCTTAGATTTCATGATTTGATTAATCAAGCAAATGATTTAATTTCAAAAGGAACAATAGGGGAATTACAAAGAGTTGATTTTTCTAGAATAACAACTAGAGCCCCGCCAAAAAATCCTAATGTTTTTGACGCTTTAGCAATACATGGAATAGACACTGCGTGCTATTGTTTTGATGAGATTGAACCAGTAAGAGCGTCGATTGATAATCTATCATTTAACAATAATAATCAACCAATACACGCTAGAATTTCGCTAGAATTTCCAGGTGCCAAAGAAGCCTCTATTGATGTGGGGTGGAATGGTGATTTAGAAACGCGTGAAATTGTTTTTTCAGGTTCAAATGGTAAAATGATTGTTGAAATGAAAAATGCCAATTCTATCAAAGTGCTAACTAATGAATATGAACAATCAATTGTGATGGAGAATATACAACTACCGCTAAAGAGAGAATGGGAATATATAATCGAGGCATTGAATGCCAAAAATTGTTCACCAATTTATCCATCGCCATCATCAATTTTCCAATGTATGAAATGGCTTGAAATAATTAAGAATAAAATGAATATAATCACTGTAGATAATTAATAAATTGGACTTACTAAGAAAT
>Ga0066826_10001285_pt1 | contig 12877 bp, 10 predicted proteins | sample ETNtaG_12_FD_65496 | JGI IMG/M metagenome (GOLD analysis project Ga0066826, IMG submission 65496) | Marine microbial and viral communities from oxygen minimum zone, Eastern Pacific Ocean - ETNP201306SV49 | ecosystem: Environmental > Aquatic > Marine > Oceanic | place: Pacific Ocean: Eastern... | reverse complement strand
TTGGCAGCCATTTCCTATTTCCCAGGAGATGCACCTCAATGGTGGGGAGAAAAAGTTGTTCATAAAATTGCCAATCAGTTGATTATAGCTATGGATTCGCGAGGGCTGTGGAATTCAACTAGCGATACGGGTTGGGCTTTATTTGCCTTAGGGGAATATTTTAAAGAATATGAAAATTTAGGTGCTACTGCAAAGGTTAATTTCGCGGCCGGCAGTTTGCCTATAAAAAGTTATGAAATTAATAAAGTGGGTACCCGAATTAGGTTAAGTGGAAGGGAATTTCTCGAAAACCCGACTCTTAGCTTTCAAGGTGATCCGGGTCAGATTTTTTACTATAAGGCATTATTGAAGTACCCAAGAGTTGACTATGCAAAATCTGGGCATTTCAGTGGCTGGAAAGTGTGGAAGACCATTGAGAACCTGGATGGGACCGATATTATTCGCATCGGAGATATTGTTAAGGTAAAGGTTCGCTTTGAAGCTGAAAAAGATAAATACAATCATGATTATAAATATTTTGTGGTAGACGATCCTCTTCCAGCTGGTTTTGTGGCTATCAACAGCGCTATCAAAACGGAGGAGCAAATTGTAAAACCATCTGCTGAAGAAAAGGATGAGCTATACAATCATGAAGATGAGGTCTGGAATTTTGTTCCAAATTATGTCGAATATCGCGACGATCGGGTTGCCGCTTTTAAAAATAATTTTTACTGGTGGGGAACCTACCAGTTTGTTTATTACGCGAGGGCAATTACCGAAGGAGAATTTATAATTCCCTCATCAAAAGTTCAACTAATGTATTCACCTGATGTTAAAGGTTATACACCTGTTACAAAAATAAAAATTCTTGGTCGGTAAAGTTATGTGGGTCTTGACTGGACAATGGAAATGGAAACTTTTTTCAGGGCTGTTACTTTCGTTTTTTATTTTGATTTGCCTTGATCAGGTAACTCAAGTTCAGCCCAACTTATTTTACCCCAAATCTTTTCGCGGCTTTTTGGATAGAAATGGAGATATTCTTCGTTGGATACCAGATGAGAAAGGAGAACGTTATATGTGGAATTCCATTGAGAGCTTTCCACTGCTTGTTCTAAAGGCATTTATTGCCGCCGAGGATAAACGTTTCTATAGACACGGCGGGATTGACCCCGCGGCAATTCTTCGAGCCATTAAGGACAACGTTATACATGGTCGGATAGTATCCGGGGCTTCTACAATCACCCAACAGTTAGTCCGGATGGTTTATCCGACCAACCGCACTTTTATTCAAAAGTCTCTTGAAGCCATTCGTGCGATTAGAGTTGAAGGACATTTCGATAAGGATCAGATTCTTGAGTTTTATTTAAATCGGGTGCCCTTAGGAAATAATCTCCTGGGGATCAAAGCGGCTTCAAAAATATACTTTGGTAAATCTTCTGATAATCTCACCCTTCCTGAAATGGCCATTTTGGCTTCTCTACCTAAAGCTCCAGGTTCGCTAAATCCCTATGGCCATCATGTTGACAGGTTAATGGATCGTAAAAAATGGGTCCTGGGCCAAATGTTCCATCTTGAATTTATTAGTCTTGAAGATAAAATTCGTGCCCAGAAAGCCGTTCCTAAATTTATTCCTAGAAAGTTTCCATTTAAAGCGCCTCATTATGTCAATTTATTGCTCAAAGATATCAAGCCTGATCGAGCAGTATTCACTACTATTGATTCGGCTTTACAAAAGCGGATCGAGCAAATACTCATTTCCCACCAACCGCGTTTAATGAAGCGCTCCGGGCGGCAAGCTTCTGCTGTCGTTTTAGATAACACAACATCTCAGGTTCTGGCCATGTTAGGGTCATTTGAGTACTCGACTAAGAACCATGGTTACAATAACGGCGCCGTCGCCTTAAGATCCCCTGGTTCTACTCTTAAACCTTTCGTTTATGCCCAGGCGTTGGATTCAGGGTTTAATGCTGCAAGTATTCTAGAAGACGTTCGAAGGAGTTATTCGGCTCCTCAAGGTGTATTTACGCCGGCAAATTTTAATCGGCGAGCGTATGGGCCTGTTTCCATGAGAGAAGCTTTAGGAAATTCCTTGAATCAATCCGCAATATTTCTGCTTAGTCGGGTTAGATATGACACCTTTTATGACACCCTAGCATCTCTTGGATTAATTAACTACCCCGAGCATGGTCCGAATTACTATGGACTTGGTCTTGTGGTTGGAAATCCGGAAGTGAGTCTTTTAGAGTTGGTCGCGGCTTATTCCGCCCTTTCAAATGGTGGAATTTATCGTCCTCCCCAGCTCCTTGTTCAAGATGTCAAGCCACCTGAGAGTCAAGTATTTTCACCAGAAGCCAGTTTTATTGTGACGGATATTTTGTCTGATCCTGGAGCCAGGGTTCTGACTTTTGGAGATTTTTTTAATCAAAAGCTTCCATTTAAAATGGCCATTAAAACGGGGACTAGTTCGCATTATCGAGATGCTTGGATTATTGGTTATACACAAAAATATACAGTGGGAATTTGGGTAGGGAATTTTAACGGTAGACCAACTAACCGACTGAGTGGTGCTTCCGCTGGTGGAGCAATTTTGGGAGAAATCATGAACGTTCTCCATCCAAATAGAGCCCCTGGGAATTTTGATATACCTCAAGATGTGGGCAAGGAGCCGGTTTGTTCCATTTCCGGAATGAAGCCATTAAAGACCTGCCCTCACATAAAACATGAATATTTTATTTCAGGCAATGAACCTAAAAAACTTTGTACTTTTCACGCCAAAGATGGGCAGTTACATAATCTTCCCACTCCTTTTGCCAGCTGGTTACATGGGAAACATCAGCGAGGTTCGGTGGGCCGGTTTCGCTTGGCGGGGTTCGAACTTAACCGGGGGAAAATATTTGATAATAACTCTAATACTAAATCAATTATTGGGGAAATTTTCGGATTCAAAGGGAGAAATTTCCGGTCAAAAACTGGAGGTGAAGTACGCATCACCAGTCCTGTGAACTGGGATGAGTATTTATTGACCCACGATCAGGGGAATCATGAAATTACCCTGGAATCAAGGGTCAACCAGCCGTTCCCTAATATTACCTGGTATATAGATGGGACGGAATATGCCAAGGTCGGTCCTCCGTATGAGGTTACCTGGAAATTGAAAAAAGGTATGCATGAAATTATGGCGGTGGATCCTTTTGGAAAGGGAGATTCCGTGACGATTTTGGTTGATTAAACTTGCAAAAGTTAACCAGATTGTTGAGGAAAGAATAACCTTGGTTGAAACTATGCAAAACTCAATGTGTCTATAAAAATGAGGATAAGGAAGCGGCATTTTACTTGGGAATCTTTAGTAGAGGGTGGTGGTAAGCGTTTCTTTGCCACAGGTACATTTAGGATAGTTTATAGTGCAGAGCCTGAAGATATCGCAAAGTCGAGAGCGTTTGCTAAAGACTTAGGATTCAAACAAACTACTAAGCCTATATCTTCTGATAGGATCAAGAGAATAGAGGTAGATATAGATAAGCTCTCTGATCTACCGGTGTCTGGTAAGTCAAAAGAGTTAAGGCTTAAAAAGATTTTACAGGAGTTAGAAAATCTTGAAAAAAAACTTAAAGACAAAGAGATATCACTTGATGATGCTGTCGCTATGTACGATATACGAAATAAAGTAAGAGAAGGGTCGATTGATAAAAAAACTGCCAGAATTGTAACGAAGGTGCAAGCGTTATCTGATGAATATACCCAGTTAGAGTTAGGTGAAACAATAGAGGGAATTAAGTTTGAGGATCTTATTACAACTGGTAATTATGTTAAGAAAATAAGAGAAGCTACTAAAGGAAGTGCATTTGATAAAGCAGATATAGTTGAGTTAAAGATAGGTAAAAACGGTGAAGTCTTATCAAACAGGGTAGTTGATGCTGGTAAGAAGCCAAAGGAGATAGTAAGGAAGGAGTATGAGGCAAAGCCCCACCTAAAAGATTTTTTTACAGTGCTTTTTTCTAAACATAATAGTAGCGACTATGAATTCACGTAAATTTTTAATTATGCTTTTTTATCTTTTGGAGTTTTAACGGAAAACTTCTAGATGAACTATTGAGTGGGGAGATTAGGGATAGTCGTTGATTACTATTAAAGAAATATTTTCATTGCTTATTGAATATGTTCCAAAAGCAAAGGCATTAGGCCTTGTTGATAAGTGCAAAGAAGTAGGGATGAGTCAAATACCTTATGTCAATGGTGGGGGTAGCAATTTACCTCATTCAATAGATAACGGTTTTAATTTTGAATGTAAATTAGATGGAACATCAAAATCAAAATTTGTGATTTTAGAATCAAAATCTTTGATTATGCAAGCTGGTATAGAGATTGCGTACGAAAAGCCTCTCCCTTTATTTAAAATAGATAATAATTACAATGAAAACTATAATTTAATTAAACGCCTGTCAGACGAGTTTTATGGACAATCTCAACTCAATAGATTAGAAATAACGGGAGAGCGTGCTGTAGAGTTTTTTTGTAATGGGCTGCCTAAACTCAATAGAGTAAAAATAGCGGGAGAACCTGTTATAGAGTGCATTGGTGAATCTGGAATAGTAAGTGTGAGTGCTTTGGAATGGATAAACTATGGTAACGCTTCTTCCGTTTTTTATTTGACTAAAGGAAATATTTCTGGACATGACTTTATCATTTTCAAAGCAGGGAGCAGGGAGTTTTGGTAGGATTTTAATTAAAATGTTTAAAAAAATTAGCAATCTTGTGCTGAACTTTGTCCAGCAAGTAGAAAATAATATTGTCATGGGAGACCAAAACCATGAAGTTGTTCCATTATAAAAATATAAATATGAAATTTAATATATCATTTCAAATCTTGTTACTTGCAGCTTTTTTATTAGTAGGGTGTGCTGCTAATCAGGCACAGGTAGAAGTAAAAGTTGAGTCTGAAGTTGCCTTTGCAGAACTAAAAAAAGAATATTATCCAAGTGGAAAGTTGAAGTCAGAAGTAAATGTTCTGGATGGGAAAAAAGAAGGAATTTTCAAACTATATTATGAAAGCGGAAAGTTAAAAGTTGAGAGGAATTATAAAAACGGCAAACTGGAAGGACTTGCCAAGGGATATTATGAAAGTGGTGAGTTAAAAGGAGAGGGAAACTACAAAAATGGTAAAAGGGAAGGGCTTGTAAAGTTGTACTATCCAAGTGGAAAACTAAAACAAGATTTAAACTATAAAAACGACAAACTGGAAGGACTTGAAAAGGAATACTATCCAAATGGAGAATTAAACTTTGAGAAGAATTACATAAACGGCAAGCAGGAAGGAATTGCCAAGGCATATTATGAAAGTGGAAAACTAAAACAAGATGTAAACTATAAAAACGGGGAAGTTGAAGGATTTGGCAAAATGTATTATAAAAGCGGGCAGTTATGGATGGAGAAAAACTTTAAAAATGGAAAAGCGGAAGGAATTGAAAAGCACTACTATGAAACTGGACAGTTAGGGGCTGTGTCTAGCTACAAAAACGACAAGAAGGAAGGAATTGAAAAGTTTTACTATAAAAGTGGTGGGTATCAGTACATAGACACTTACAAAGATGGCAAAAAAAATAACAGAAAAGCATATAGCGAAGAAGGGTATCTTAAATTTAACCAAGACTATCCATAATAACTTTGTTCAGCAGATAGAAAATAATATTGTGTTGAATATGCTATCATCACGCATTAATCCTAATAGGACCAGAAACCATGAAGTTCTTCCAATATTATAGTAACTGTCATCTTAATAAAGTCCTTAAAACTTCTGCACATCCAAGCATATCTTTAGTTGTATTCCTGCTTGTCACAATATTTATTCTACCTTCACTTACCTTTGCTGAAGTAAAAAAAGAGTATTATCCAAGTGGAAAATTAAAAGCTGAGAGGAATTACATAAACGGAAAGTTGGAAGGAATTAGCAATGTATATTATGAAAATGGGAAATTAAAATTTGAGAGGAATTACATAAACGGCAAGCGGGAAGGAATTAGCAAGAGATATTATGAAAGTGGAATATTAAAATTTGAGAGGAATTACATAAACGGCAAGCGGGAAGGAATTAGCAAGGGATATTCTGAAAGTGGACAGCTGCTGTTGGAGGAGAACTTCAAAAACGACAAGCGGAAAGGAATTAGTAAGATGTATTATAAAAGCGGGCAATTATGGATGGAGATGAACTATAAAAACGGCAAGCGGGAAGGAATTAGCAAAGGATATTATGAAAGTGGTGAGTATCGGTACAAAGACACTTACAAAGATGGAAAGAAAATTAATAGGAAAGCATATACTGCTAGAGGTAAGCTGGAGTTTAACCAAGACTATCCAGAATAACTTTGTTCAGGAGGTAATTAAATCATAGCATTAAGAAAGATTCGAACCTCCGACCCCCTGCTCCCAAGGCAGAGCATAAATTCCTTCCTAAATTATTAAATCAATAAGCATTACTATATTAATGATATAATCAAAATGTTACAAATCCTAACCAATAAATACAATAACTTACCGTAGGGTTTTGGGAATAGCAATTTCCTAAAAAAACTGACTGATGAACTCCAAATTCGACTACTTTACAGGTAAGGCCTTACCCCACAAAACTGATCCAACCTTAAAAGATGCATGTGTAGTTTTGTTTTTTTAATGGCAAATCAGCGTCTTACGTCTTATGGAATTATTCCCCCCCAGGATAGGAGGAGTCCCCTTGATAAATAAATCAAAGTCGAACTTTGCTTGAGCATGTCCCTTAAATGCTGCAAGTCGTATCCATCTAATTTAATACCCTTAAAGTTTTTTTACAAAAACTTTAAAAAACTGCAAGATTTCCACTGCTTATGTGTCTATTAATACAAATCCACTGCTAACCCTGAATATGCCATCATTAATCATTAATCTTATAGGAGCATAATCTATGAAGTTTTTCCCATATACAGATAACTGTCGTCTCAATAAAATCCTGAAAACTTCTGAACATCGAAGCATATCTTTAATTGTACTCCTACTTATTTTTTCTTTTCTGTTTTTGTTGGGATATTTGTATGAGAACGGAAAAGGAGTTCCACAAGACTACAAAGAAGCAGTTAAACGGTATCGACTTGCCGCAGAAAATGGAGATGCCGAGGCACAAAACAACATGGGAGTAATGTATGAAAAAGGACGAGCAGTTCCACAAAACGATAAAGAAGCATTAAAGTGGTTTCGTCTTGCCGCAGAACAAGGACTTGCCGAGGCACAAAACGACTTGGGATATATGTATAAAGAAGGACAAGGAGTTACACAAGACTATAAAGAAGCATTAAAGTGGTACCGACTTGCCGCAGAACAGGGACATGCTGAAGCAAGAAAAAAAATTAAAAGATTGGAATTGGAACCAAAACCTAAGGCCAAAGTTTTTTCATAGTCGACCCCTCTCCAAATATCTTTCAAGATAAACCCTGAATATGCTATTATTGCGCATTAATCCTCATAGGAGCAGAAACCATGAAGTTCTTCCAACATTCTGGTAACTGTCATCATGATAAAGTCCTGAAAACTTTTGTACATCCAAGCATATCTTTTTGGATTAACAAGCAGCGGAGCTTCGGACTTTTGTTTACTTTATCAAATTTTTAAAATTTCAAAAAACGAGATGGCTTAAACTTAGTTGTCTCGTTTTTTTTTGAAGGAGAATTTATGAAAGCTAAACCAAAAGACTTTTTCGATGGTGTAGATGCTTATGCTAGAGAAGACTATATAACAGCATACAAATTATTTTATTCATTAGCAAAATAGGGAGATGCTGACGCACAATTCAACTTGGGAGCTATCTATAAAGACGGAGATGGAGTTAAACAAGACGATAAAGAAGCATTAAAGTGGTTTCGTCTTGCCGCAGAGCAGGGAAATGCTGAAGCAAGAAAAATAATTAAAAAATTGGATGGCTCAATATGAAAGATAAGCGATTTGCATGTTTACTTATTTTTTTTTCTGTTTTTGTTTAGTTGTGGGGATGACGCTTCTCATAGAGAAGTCGATGAAGCAAACAAAAGTTATAACTCTGGAGATAAGGAAACTGCAAAAGAATTGTATTTAAAAGCAGCTGATAAAGGCAATACAGAAGCTCATTTTGCAATTGCTTACAAATATGGAGAAAAAATCATCACATAATAAATTGCTAAAAGTTGGAATCATTGGAACTATTGTTGCCGCCCTTTGCTGTTTCACTCCAGTACTGGTCTTTCTCCTCGGAGCATTGGGATTAGCATCCCTTGTAACTTATCTTGATTTTTTCTTAATTCCTACACTAATTATCTTTGCGGGAATGGCATTTTATGGTTTCGTAAATATGAACAAATAAATTTATGGATATTAATTTAAAATCTATTATTACTTGCCCTGACAAAGATTTCTAGCATAATTTCCCTTTGCAGATAACTTGGAGAAAGTACTCTTTTATGTCATATTGCAAACTTAAATATTTTATTCAAAATAAAATGAGGATGTCTCATGTTTATCATTAAATACACTGAATTTTTTCTTTCACCCTGCCGCAGGAAGATTCAATTACCTGGGATCTAATAAGGAAAGGAATAAAAAATGTTGAAAAGTAAGGTGGAAGATCAACGAAGAAGACGGGATGATGTAAATCTCGAAATAAAAGAACTGGACAGAGTTGCTATCTGCGTCAAATCCCACAAACTACTTAAGCAGCTTCTAAAAGAGAACCCCCGGTTAAATGAAATTATGAAAAATGCTCACAACAAGATTGAAGCTCTTGTTGGCGTAAAAAACTGGGTTATAGAAATTCTGGAAAAAAGTCCCGTAGCGTTAACATATTATCAAAACGCAAGTGAAGAACGCAAAACCTTTGAAGTCCTGGAATGGAGAGACTATGCTGCCATAAGACTCCTTGATTACATTGATAATGCCGGCAGAGAGTTTAGGGACTTGAACCTGAGAGGGGAAGTTGCGGTTACTAATCCGATAAAATTAATATGGCTGGCTACAACCTATGGAACCGGTGGTGCAAAGCCCTATTTCTTTAAGGATATGCTTCAACTTTTCCGTCAACTAAGCGGAGTGAGCGAACTTAAACTTTATGATTTAAAAAAGGTTGAATCCTGGATGAAACGTTTTCCTACTGGTTTTGATCCACGGATTGTTCAGTTACGAGAAGAAAATAAAGAAAGAATATTAAGAATAATTATCAAGCTGATTGATAAAGGGGAAATCAAGAGCAACAGGTTTAAGTTTGAGCCAGGTATATCGAAGGAACAGAAATACCTGGAAGCTTTGAAATGGTGGGACGACCATGTTTTTCATCTCAAATTTGCCGTACGTTCACCCGACTTACTTAATAAGCTGCTTGGAGATTCCCTTGATCCTGATACTATGAAAATACTATACCGTGCCGAAAAAGCAGGCATTCCTTTTTTTGTTAACCCTTATTATTTATCCTTGCTCCATGTCCGGGTTCCATACTTTGCTATTGGAGCAGATCTGGCAATCAGGGATTATATAATTTACAGCAGCCATCTTGTTGAAGAATTTGGCCATATCGTTGCCTGGGAAAAAGAGGACCTAGTAGAAGTGGGTAAACCCAATGCCGCTGGTTGGCTCTTACCCACGCGTAACAATCTGCACAGACGCTATCCGGAAGTCGCAATTTTAATTCCGGATACGGTTGGGCGAGCATGTGGAGGACTTTGCGCTTCATGCCAGCGTATGTATGATTTTCAAAGCGGCCATCTTAATTTTAGTCTAGACAAACTGAAACCCAAGAAAACCTGGTCAGAAAAATTAGATTTACTCATGCAATATTTTGAAAAGGATTCACAGCTCCGGGATATCCTAATTACAGGGGGCGATGCCTTAATGAGTTCCGATAAATCGCTTAAAAAAATTCTCGATGCCATTTATGAGATGGCATTGAGAAAAAAAGAAGCAAATAAAACCAAAAAAAATGGTGAAAAGTATGCCGAATTGCTGAGAGTTCGATTGGGAACGCGTTTGCCGGTATATATTCCTCAAAGAATAACAAATAACCTTATAAAAATATTAGCAGAATTCAAGGCTAAAGCTTCGGAAATAGGCATACAGCAGTTTGTTGTCCAAACCCATTTTGAATCACCCATGGAAGTAACCCCTGAAGCGCGTGATGCAGTAAAAAGGCTTATCTCAGCAGGATGGATTATAACAAATCAACATGTAATGACAACATCTTCTTCTCGCAGGGGGCATTCGGCAAAATTGAGAAAGGTGCTTAATGAAATCGGTATCCTTAGCTATTATTGTTTTTCTGTGAAAGGCTATATGGAAAATTATCATAATTTTGCCACGAATGCGCGCGCTATCCAGGAACAAATGGAGGAGAAAGTTTTTGGCAGGATACCGGAAAAAAATCATGACACTATCCGGCAATTCTCGGATGATGCAGAAAAGATGGTTGATAATATAGCGGATTTGCTCGAATCTGCTGGTTTGCCTTTTTTGGCAACGGACCGGAATGTATTAAACTTACCCGGTGTCGGCAAAAGCCTGACATTCAGGGTGATTGGGATTACGCGTTACGGCAGGAGAATCCTGGAATTCGACCATGATGCTACAAGGGTTCACAGTCCTATTATTCGAAAAATGGGTAAAATGGTAATAATTGAATCTAAATCAATAAGTGAGTATTTGAAGCATCTTGAAGACATCGGTGAAAATATATCAGAGTATGAGAGTATCTGGGGTTATTCACTTGGTAAAACTGAAAGTCGCTTTCCCCTTTACGAATATCCTAAATATGATTTTAAAATAACTAACAAAATGACCAATCTTGATGTAAAATGAAATCAATATTCTTCGATATTAAATCAATTAGCTTTCTTTTTCTTTGTAGCCATTCCTATTCTCATAATGGGGAAAGCGGTAGAGAGTGCCGCCTTGTCGGGGTCGACAGCCTATCCCAAACTGAGTTTATTTGATATTGCATTTAGTTCGGCTGCTACTTTGATTCACTGGGATCCGGCACAATTTCCCCGTGAAAGCTCTCTGCCAGTTTCTTTTTGTGTCCTCCTGCTCTCCACGATTTTCTTTAACTCTGGGTCGTTCTGTAGTGATTCGGAAGCGTACCTGAGTGCATCGCTGTCATTTTTGATGGCCTCGAGCACCACCTCCCGGTCGGCCTTAAAGTTGTCGGAAGCGTAAGAGAGCGCATAGCCGAAATTTTTTACAACCTCGAGTACGAACTCGCGGTCGGCCTTAAAGTTGTCGGAAGCGTAATAGAGCGCAGAGCCGGTATTTTTGACGGCCTCGAGCACCACCTCCCGGTCGGCCTTAAGGTTGTCGGAAGCGTGCTCAAGCGCATAGCCTGATTCTTTGACGGCCTCGAGCACCACCTCCCGGTCGGCCTTAAGCTTTTCGGAAGCGTACTCGAGCGCAAAGCCCCTGTTTTTTACAACCTCGAGCACCACCTCCCGGTCGGCCTTAAGGTTGTCGGAAGCGCACTGGAGCACCCGGCCGTTATTTTTGACGGCCTCGAGCACCACCTCCCGGTCGGCCTTAAAGTTGTCGGAAGCGTACTGGAGCGCAAAGCCCCAATTTTTGACGGCCTCGAGCACCACCTCCCGGTCGGCCCTGAGGTTGGGAGCGACGTATTCGAGTTCACTACCATCTTCCTTAACTGCCTTCAATGCGCTTTTGCGGTCTTTATATTTTATATCTGACATTTGCAACCCTCCTTTTTTTATTTAAATAATCTCTTGTGAACCAAAGATAAATGAACCTGCTAAACTACTTTTTCCAGATGTATCAAATGCATCTTTAGCAGCTTGCAAGTCACCACAAAACACGGCTGAAGAACCACTAAACAAAAACAGAAAAGAAATAATAAGTACACATGCAATTCGCTTAGCTTTCATAAATTGTCCCTAAAAAAAAACGAGACAACTCATCAGAGCTATCTCGTTTAGTTAAAGTTTTAAATTTTGAAAAATTAAACAAAAAACCGAACCTCCATTGGCTTTTAATCCAAATAGTTCTGCACCTGTGCTTACTTATTTAAGGGTGGATAATTACAACATATATGGTGGTGGTGGGGCAAGCTCTTTTTTTAAACCAGCTTGAATTTCGGAGCCTGCGTGAAAGGTTGTTACCTGACCTATCTAAATCTCAGTAGGCATAAGCCACCTGTAGCCCTTTTTTTATGTGGGAATTTTGTGTGATGGAAGCGGCAGGGATCTTAAATTCACTGTAGTCAAATTGTAGTCAACTCCAGTGTACTTGAAAGTGAAACCCACAGTAAGCCACAGTAATGATTTTAAAAGTAAACTAATAGATTTATAAGGAAAAAATGGTCGGGGCGAGAGGATTTGAACCTCCGACCCCCTGCTCCCAAGGCAGGTTTAGGGGATTTTTTAACATTTTTATAACGACTTGATTTTAGGTTAGTTTGACCGCTAGTCTTTACTTTACAAGATTTTATATCAGTTTGTCAATTACGAGGATTAAGGTGGGTTAAGGCTGATTAAGATTATTTTGGACACAATTTGGACACAGTGGACGTTTGTTTATTGGACGTTAAAAGTTTGAGGCCGGTTATCTCCAAACCTTCAAACTTGCCGTTCTTGCCGTTTCTATGACACAAAATTCACCACAAATTTTTAACCGTAGAAAATTGATGAGTCTCCCATATTTCCGTGTAGGATGGCGAGAAGGCCGAAAATTAAATATGACATATCTTTTCTTTTATTATTTTTCTATTTCCTGCAAATCATAGTTATATCCATCTACATCATGACCCTACCCCGAAAAACTGATCCACCCTTAAAATTAGTATTGTGATAAAACATTAACAGAAAGGGGGTAATTTTTATGGGGAAAAAGCGTTTTAAAGCAGAACAAATAATCAGGATGC
>Ga0066826_10001280_pt1 | contig 12896 bp, 8 predicted proteins | sample ETNtaG_12_FD_65496 | JGI IMG/M metagenome (GOLD analysis project Ga0066826, IMG submission 65496) | Marine microbial and viral communities from oxygen minimum zone, Eastern Pacific Ocean - ETNP201306SV49 | ecosystem: Environmental > Aquatic > Marine > Oceanic | place: Pacific Ocean: Eastern... | reverse complement strand
CAGCAGGTCCGATTCGCGTACCTCGAAGTCCTCCTGCGGATTGAGCACCCCAGCGAGACCTGACAAGGCCGCTGCGGTCTGTTCCCGCTCCAACGCTCGTGCCTTGGCCCGCCGCTCAAGTTCCGATTGCTCTTCCTGCGCCTGTTGGTTCGCCAGGCAGCGGTTAAAAAAGCCCTGCAACCCCTCAATTGCCCGCGTCAGAGTCCCCGCCTCTGGCAACAGCGCGGACAACGCTGCCACTTCGATCCGGGCCGCTTCCGCGCTCGCGCGCAGAGCCAACTGGGTCGGCCAGAGAACCCAGCCATGATCCGGCCGGAACGGATCACCCAGGTCGCCCAGGCCAACCTGCCCCTCCAGCACCCTGAAGCAATGACCTGCGCCCAGGACACCGGCCACAGCCTCGGCCGGGGGCAACTCCACCACACCCGGCATTGCCTGACCCACCACCGGGCCCGCTGTGGTATCGAAGGTCAGGTGCTGACCCACCTGATCCGCCCACCCCGCCACCAGTTCCAGTGCCTCGTCCGATGCCGACCGGGCCAAGACCTCAACCTGCGCCTCGACCACCTCGACCTGGGCGGCAGCCACCGCCAGCAGCCCGCAATTGCCAGTGGCTGGTTCGGGGGGATATCCGAGCAACGCGCGACCGGCCGTCAAGCGAAACAAGTGTCGTCGATGGCCAGCGGGATCTCCGTTTTCGAAGCGGGTGCTGAACACCTCAAGTGTGCCCCGGATGACTACCCAGATTGACCCAGAAACATCTGCGACAATCGGCTGGTTGCGGCGCAGGGTATGCGACCGACCCTCAATAGCGAATAGTGGTGAGCGATCTTCCATCAGGCAGCCTTTGTCACCCCTTCGTCGGCCTGCAGCAATGCAGCGTAGTGCCCCTGCTTTTCCCACAACTCGTCATGGCTACCACGCTCGGCAATGCGGCCACCGTCCAAAACGATGATCTCATCACTATCACGAATGGTACTGAGGCGATGCGCCACGATGATCGTGGTGCACCCACGGGCCCGTAACCGCTCGGCTATCAGGTGTTCGGTTTCCGCGTCCAGCGCACTGGTTGCCTCGTCCAGTACCAAAACACTGGGATTGCGCACCAGCGCGCGGGCGATCTCCAAGCGCTGGCGCTGCCCGCCAGACAGGTTGGCGCCGCCCTCGATCAGGTGCCCATCCAGGCCACCCGGCAACGCCATAACCGTATCCAGAATTTCCGCATCGACGCAGGCCCGAACCAGTGTGTCCTCTGGCAACGTCGAGTCCCACAGTGTCAGGTTCTCTCGAACAGTGCCCTCGAACAGAAAGATCTCCTGGCTCACCACAGCGAGCGACCCCACCATGATCGATCTCGGGATTTCGTTTCGACAGGTTCCATCAAAAAGCACGCGACCCGACCAGGGCTGATACAGCCCACACACAAGATGAGCCAGGGTGGTCTTGCCGGAACCGCTGCCCCCAACCAGAGCTAGCGTGTTACCGGCGCCGACCTGAACGGAAATACCGTCGAACAACGGTGGCTCGAGTGGGCTGTAACCAAAGTTGACGTTGTCGACGGTGACCGCGCCTTTGAGCGTAAGTGGCCAACGGTCCTGCGCTTCCTCAGGCTCCTGCTCGAAGCCGCTCGGCGCCTCTACATCCAGTGAAGCGTCCAGCACATCATCCAACCGCCGCAGGTCACCCTCAAGCTCCTGAATCTCGGCGCCGAGGCTGACCAGGGCGCCTACCGGCGCCTGGAAACTGGCCATCAGGGCGGTAAACGCAATCAACGTTCCGATAGACATCTGGCCGTCCATAACGGCGAGACCACCGAGCAGGTAAATGATCATAGTGTTCAGTGAATTCAGCAGCAGTGGCAACATGCCCAGCGTCTGGGTAGAGAGTTGCAGGTCCTGCATGCTGTTGACCGCCTTGGTGTAACGGCCTGACCAGCGGTGGAAGAAACTGTTTTCTTGGCCGGCCGCCTTGATGGTTTCCATGGACTGCAACGCCGCGATCGAATCGCCACTGACCTTACCGAAGTCCTGCATCAGTCTCAGATTGGCATCCACTCTCTTGGTCCTTAGCAAACGCAGGGCGAGAAAACTGATGCCAGCAAAGACTACGCCGATCAAGGTCAGTATCCAGTTGTAGTACAGCAGCAACATGAGGTAGAGAACCATCATCACTATGCTGAGCACTGTGTCGGCAATGCGGCCCGACAAGGTCTCGGCGAGGCCGTCGTTGAGTCCCTGCCGAGAAGCGATCTCGCCCGTATAGCGCTGGGCATAGAAACCTGCTGGCAGCCTGAGCAAATGCCAGAAAAACTGGCTGGCCATCGATATGGCGAGGTGCATCCGCAACCGACGTAGAAAAACAAACTTGGTCGCCTCAGCCAGCAATTTGAAAAGGACGGTGCCACCAAGCGCCAGGACCAGGGGCAACAACCAGTCTATGCGCTGCTCACCGAGAACCTGGTCCAGGAACACCTGAGTGAACGCTGGCAACACCAGGCCGGGAATGGTCAGCAGCAACCCGGCAGCGAGCAAGTGAGGAATGGCCGTACCCGACCGTTCGATGCGCTTCTTCACGGCCCGCAGCAAGCTTGGCCGGCGGCCACCCTTGCTGAAGTTATCCGTGGGCTCGAAAACTAGGACCACGCCGGTGTAACCCTCGTCGAACTCGGTGAAAGTCACCTTGCGATGTCCATGTGCCGGGTCGTTGAGGTAGACGATGTCCTTGGCCCGATCCAGCCCCTCGACGACCAGGAAATGGTTGAACTCCCAGAACACAACGAAAGGGCAGGATAAATCGGGAATATCTTCCAGGGGTACCTTGAGCCCTTTTGCCTTGAGGCCGTAACCGCGGGCCGCCTTGACGATGTTTGAAGCCTTAACGCCGTCTCTGGATACGCCACACGCCGCTCGTAGCTCAGTCAGCGGAACAACCTTGCCAAGATACTCCAGGATGATCCCTAGGCTGGCGGCGCCACACTCGGTAATTTCGAGCTGGAGCAATAGCGGCGTCTTTATACGCTTCATGCCAGTCCTTAGCCCCCCGCCGGGCGGTCCACGCCCAGGCCGTAACGAGCAATGAAGCGGGCCAACGGCTGCTGGCGCCGGTAGGTTACCCAGACGGTCGCCGTGGTGCCGGGCTGGAGTACCGCATCGGGTCCGCGCTCCGATGTCCACTGGTAGCCACTGGTGCCAACATCGCTGCGAGCCAGCACAATTCGAGCCTCGATGATATGACCCTCACCCGTCAACTCCTGAGCCATCTGCTGGTTGCCGATACTGTTTGCCACCGCTGTAGGTGACACGGGAAATGACGCCACCGACGCCACGTGTCCGATGATGCTGCCGTAGCGTTCCTTGGGAAATGGCGCCGGTGATATCCGTACCCGCATGCCAGGGCGAAGCCTGCGGCCGGCGGCATCGGAGAAATAACCGAGGGCTGCCAGTTCTTCAGTGCCCGAAGATACATCCAGTTGGGCTATCTGCGCGCCAATCTCCACCCGACTGCCAGGGACAGCGGCAATCTCCAGGATCTTGCCACCCTGCTTGGCCCGGATCACCCGGTCCTGCTCCAACTGTCTCTCGTAACCGGCAAGCTCTCTGGTGATTTGCTGCAGGGTATTCCTGTCCCCGAGCTCCGCCTCGCGGTCATCCTTACGCAACCGTGCGCTGCGGTTGTCGAGCTCCCGCAGTCGCAACTCAAGTTGGGCCAATTCGTGATGCCGCGCCGACAGGGCGTTGCTTGCATCCAGATTACTCTTTGCCGCTTCCGTATCCTGAACTCCGAGCTGGCGAATCCGGACATCGATATCGCGCAGTTTGATCTCCCCTTCGTCCGCCCGGCGCCGGGCATCCTCCAGGTTGTTCTTTGAAACCAGGCCTTTCTCTTCCAGTTGCGCGAAACTGCCGTGTCTCTTGCCCAACGCCTCATTGAGTACCACCCGTGCCCGCCGGGCATCGTGGAGATTGTCTCTCTGCACATCCAGCAACTGCCGGCTCTGCACAGCCATCTCCTTAAGGAATACCTCCGCCTCACCGGTATAGCGCTGCAGGTATTCAATCGTGCCGAGAATCACGGTCCGCTCACTTTCGATTGCCTGCAATAACAGCGCCAAGTGCCGACGCCGCAGAGCCTGCATGTCTCGGCTGCGGGCCTCCCACTCCTGGCGCGCAGCCTGTCCATCGGAGAGTTTCCTGCGAATCTCTGGCTGGTCGAGGACAGCCACGGGCGCCCCCGCCGCTACAACCTCGCCGACCTGCGCCAGCCACTTGACCAGGCGGCCCGCGCTCGGGCTCTGCAACGTGCGCACAGCACCCGGTGTGACGAGTACCGCCCGGCCCTGGCCGTTCTCGGGCACACTGCCGAATAGGCTCCACAACAACGCGGCCACGACCAGAAAGACCACGGTCAGAAGTGCGACCGACTCCTTGCGGCGTACGACTCTGAGCGGCTCATCGAGTTGCTCGGGTGAGCGCAACCTCTCTAATGCCGTTTTGCGAAACAGTTCCATAGGGCCAGCGCAACAATACCGTACTAGGTTAATCGAGCAGCCACCGCCGAATCCGTTCGAACTGGCGGGCCGAGAGATCCAGCTGGTCGAGCAACTCCGGCGACAATTCCCGGGAATCCTCTCCACTGCTCAGGCCCTGCTGATTTCCGTAGGCGAACTGACTCACCGAATCCCGTAATCGGTCGGCTAACAGCAGGCCGAGTCCGCGGTAGAAACGGCTAGAAAAGGCCGTGTCGGTACGGAGGCGGCCGTCGATCCGTGATTTGGGCACCACCATGACCACGGAATCTTCCTGCGCGGTGACCGTCGCATTGGGTGGGCGTGAATCCAGGAACGATAACTCACCGATGATCTCCCCGTCTCCGATCCGAGCGATTTCCTCCATTTCGCGGACAGAAACTACGAAATGCCCCTGCAATACAAAGAAAATATTCTCGACCAGCTCACCCTCGCGGATCAGCACTTCCCCTTCAGGCACATGATCTCGCTGACCAACCTCGATCAGCCAGTCCATGTCCTGATCGGTAAATTCACCGAGCATATACAGCACTTTCTTCATTACTCTTACCTCGACGCTGTCCGGGCGGGCCGCCCGTGCCACCCCGTAACTCAACAACGCCACAGAACCAAAGCCTAGTTGGATAAATAAGAATAGCAAACAACCGTGGAGGACGTACAACCACTGGTTGTCAATATGGCCCGCTGTGGGCGGGTAATCTCATCCACGGACCGCGCTAGGCAAATCTGCTACAGTTAAACTGCTATAGCTGTCTCAGTAATTAGGCCCCGGTTAACTCTTTTCTTAAAAGCGCCATGACGACGCCCGATTTAACCAGAAACACGCCCGCAGGACGGGCCAGCGTCTGTTGCACCCGACGAGATTTCTCTTGAAAAACTTTTTTCCCAGGAGGAACAAGCGCAATAACCAGGTGCTAAAGCTGAGTCGACTGACTACGCTGGTACCGGCTGTTCTTCTGTTGGGGGCTCTTCTGGTGAGGATCATCGAGCCGCCACTGGTGGCTCAACTCCGCCTGGCCGTATTTGACCAGTACCAGGTTGTAAAACCCAGGGAACAGACGGCTTTACCGGTACGGTTGCTGGATATCGACGAGGAGAGCCTGCGGAGGCTGGGGCAATGGCCCTGGCCCCGCGATCAATTGGCACGACTGATCGATCTGGCAACCAAGGCTGGCGCCGCTGCACTGGTGCTTGACATTCTGTTGTCTGAACCCGATCGGCTCTCGCCCCCTGAGATCGCCAGGCTACTGCCCGAACGATCCGAGTATGACGCTGCCCGGGCGACTCTCTCCGGTCAACCGAGTCACGACGATGTGCTGGCGACGGCGCTAGCCCGATCAAATAGTGTGCTCGGTTTTGCGTTGACACAGGAGGGCCGTGGCAACGTCCCTCAACTAAAGGCAGGTCTAGTGCAGGCAGGCGATCCACCGAATCCATTTCTACTGCCCTACACCGGGAACATAGCCGCACTCCCAGCACTGACTGCAAACGCTGCTGGTTACGGCGCACTCAGCCTCGTGCCGGACAGCGACGGCGTGGTGCGCCGTGCACCGCTCTTTGTCACGGTCGGGGGCAAGGTGTTCCCATCCATTGACGCTGAAGCGTTACGCCTTGCCCAGGGAGCATCGACCTATATCATCAAGTCAACCAATGCCAGCGGGGAGGTTTCTTTTGGAACCGGGGGCGGGATTGTAGGCGTACGCATTGGCGCACTGGATGTGCCTACCGATCGTGCAGGCAGGGTGTGGATTCGTTACACCAGAGAACTCACGCAACCCGTGGCTGCATGGCAACTACTGGCCGGCGTAGCAGACCCGCAAGCCCTGGCTGGTCAAATCGTATTGCTGGGCTCGACTGGTGCCGGCCTTTCCCGGTATCAACCCACACCGATAGCGGGTACGGCCTCAGCGTTGGCGATACGCGGACAAATCCTGGAAACACTCGTCAGCCAGGATTTTCTATTCCAACCGGACTGGGCCAATGGCGCAGAGATCATTCTGTCTTTCACTCTGGGACTGCTACTCATCTGGTTGTTGCCACGCTGGGGCGCATTATGGTGCGCCCTCATCGCGCTGGCCGCCATACTGGCGGTCGTAGGAGGCTCATGGACTCTGTTCTCACGCTACAACGCGCTGGTTGACCCGCTTTACTTCAGCCTGGTCATCGTGCTGGTGTATCTCACTCAGTCACTACGAATCTATCTTGGCAGTGAGAGAGAAAGGCGCGAGGTGCGTGGCGCCTTCAGCCGCTACCTTTCTCCCGCACTGGTCGAACAACTCGCCAATGAACCTGAACGGTTACACCTAGGTGGAGAGACCCGTAAACTGACTATTCTCTTTTGTGATATCCGCGAGTTCACTTCGATCTCGGAGCGATATGGACCAGAGGAATTAACCCGCCTGATCAACCGTTTCCTGACACCCTTGACTCAGGCGATTCTTGACCAACAGGGTACCATCGACAAGTACATGGGCGATTGCATCATGGCATTTTGGAACGCACCGGTAGACGTTCCAGATCATGCCACGCAGGCCTGTCGGGCGGCCCTCGCCATGCTGAAAGCGCTCGATCAGCTTAACGACGAACTTGCCAGCGAGGCGGCATCTGCGGGGCGTTCGCCTGACAACCTGAAAATCGGTATCGGCATGAATACCGGCGCAGCATTGGTGGGCAACCTCGGGTCTGAGCAGCGGTTCGACTATTCGATTCTTGGTGACAGCGTGAACCTCGCCTCCCGCCTTGAGGGCCAATCTAAAGCCTACGGTGTGAGCGCGCTGATCAGCGAGGAAACATTCACAATGGCACCGAAGATGGCTGCATTGGAATTAGATTTGGTGCAGGTAGCCGGTAAGGCCGACCCGGTGCGTATTTTCGCGTTACTCGGTGACGAAACTCTTGCCCAGTCGGATGCATTCGAGCGCCTGCAGCAAACCCAGAATGACATGCTGTGTGCATACCGGGCGAGGGACTGGACAGCAGCACTGGGCAGGATCGATCAACTGGAGCAATTGGGGGTCGATTTGGTAAAGCGCTACTTAACGATATTCCGCGCGCGCATCACAGAGTTCCAAAAGGCTCCACCGGGGCCGGACTGGGATGGGGTGGAAAGGCGTTTGGTAAAGTAAGCGTTGTCTGGCGGAGCGCCCGCCTGTCAGTTCGCCTTACCGGCAAAAATACCGCCGGCCGAGTAACCGCTGCCGGTCACCTTGAAGTTCCCACCCATTTCCGGTGGCACTCCCCCGGCAGTTGAGGCAGTGCCGAAGAAATAACCACGCGCTGCCAAAGCACGATCATGGCTGGTGGCGTTCACCTGGAACAGGGCATTGTTGGGTGTAAGGCCGGAACTACCACGGTAGTTGCGGCCGTCGAAGGTGGCATTAAATGCCTGTACCTTGTACTGGCTCAGCCCAAAGCGGACGCGGGCGTCAAACTGGCCGGATTTTTCGATGATAGATCCCGCTTTAATCACGCCGCCTATAAGGCCACCGGAATAACTCGCCGTCTTGTTGGCCGCGGCAGCTAGTTCCGCCGAGGTTGCCGCTACCCCGGACAGCCAGTACTGGATGCTGGCACTGTCCATATCTCCGCCTGCCGGCCGGACCAGGGTACGGCGCCATTCCAGGAACCGACAATCACGGCAGAGGTGCTTGCCGCTGGCAAGTGGCTTGAGCTTGGCCCCTGCACTACTGACAGTAGTGGTGAATTCGAGGCGATCACCGCTGGCCTGCACCATGGTAGCAATTCCGGTGGCTTTTGCCCGCGCCGCCAGTGCCATTTTCTTGCAATCTTTATCCTTTCTTGGATCGCAGTCTATTTCTTCACCGCCACTAGCGGAAGCCGATGCACTTCCGCCCGATGTGCCACCGGAAATTCTTACAGTCGAGCCCCCTGACCCCGAATCCGATGTACTGCTGGCTGATGGATCACCAGTGGACTCCGATGTACTTCCTGTCCTTGCACTAGCGGATCCTGATGTGTTGTTGCCTGAATTTTCGTCAGTGGACTCCTGCGTACCGCTGCTCGATTCATCGGTAACGGGATCTGATGTATCGCTGTCCGATGAATCGCCTGTCGACTCCTGCGTATCGTTGCTCGATTCACCGGTAACGGAATCTGATCTATCGCTGTCCGATGAACCGGACGCGGAATTCGTGCCATCTCCAGAGGAATCCGACCCACGGTTGCTCGATGGCCTGTTACCCGACGCACCATGGGTACCCAAACCCGCATCAACCAATTCACCTAGAGCAGTGCTGCCATAGCTGGCTGCCCTGTTGGCCGCGACGGCGAGTTCCGCCGAGGTTGCCGCACCGGAAAGTTCCGACGTAGTTGCGGCTACACCGGATAGGCGGTGCTCGATGCCCGATCCGTCAGTATCCCCGCCTGTAGAAAATGCGTTAGGCACCCGCTCCAGTTTGCTCAAGTGTTTACTAATGTCTGCCCGGTCGCGTTTTTTTACCTTCAGTGAGTTGTCGATAAAAAAGCCGGCCTGGGTAGTTTTAGAGCTCATTCCGGTAGCCAAAGAGGTTACTTTTAGTACATCACCGAACACCAAGTACGCAGCAGTTGCCCCGTTTGCCTGCACTGCAAGGTCTACGACTGCCCCGCGCACGGCTACGGTGGCCGTCGGGGTGTTGAACCGAACTGGAGTCTTTTTCGAGATCTTGCCGCCCACCAGGCGGAACACCCCTTTGGTGATATTGATCGCCATCTCACCGGTACCGCTTGCCGGATCAAAAACAAACTTGTCGATCACCATCTCCGAGCCGGCGCCGATGGTCAGCGAAGTGCCGTCTCGAAACAGCAGCTGAGCCCGGCCGGACGCATTGGTGGTGACCTTCTCATTGAAGAACACCTCAAGGCCTGTCTCTAAGTCCCTGGCTGGAGAGATGGGCGGTTTACCGGTTGCGTTAATGTTGGAAGCCGCCGTGACCCCGACCTTGGTTTCCCCAGTCGCCGCCAGGGTCAGCGCCGGGGCACTACTGGCGAGGACGACGATCGCGCCCAGCAGGGGTGCAAACCACGGCCTGGGGAAGATCAATATTTTTCTATCGCTTGAGTTCATCGCTTTAGAAGCGGCCCATGGCGCTCAGGCTGACAAACTTGTTATCGTTAACATAATTGAGTAGGTTGGAGTCGACCTCGGTGTAGCCGACAGAAGCGACCAGCGCAAGGCCGGCTGACAATGCCACGGTGACACTGGCGCTGGCACGCAAGGTATCATCCTCTCTTTTAATTCCTGGAGCAATGACCAGATTTTCCGCAGCGTAATTTTTATCAAATAGTCCCAACACCAATGACCCAGCCCAAGGCTGTGGGATGATTTCGAGCGGTGAACCAAAGAGGTACTGTACACTTCCCTCGACTCCATACTCCCAGTAGGCGGCCCAATCATCATCAGCGTTTTCGTTGAATGCACTTGCGGTCAACGAACCCATGGTGCTCTCCGAGAGTTCGAATGTCTTGCCCATACTCAGGCGGGTGCGGGGGCCTGTGAGCCCGACCTGTTCAGGGCCGGGGTAATCCCGCTGCACGTAACGAACACCCAGCTCCCAGGCACCTGACGGCGAGTCGTGGTAACTGCAGTTGATGCCCCCGCCAAGTCCGCTGAAGGTGGCCGCGCCACCCTGCGTGAGGTCGTTCACCACCAGGTAGGGCCGGATATCGAGCGTGCGTCCAATCTGTGGGCTAAACGCTAAACGCGGCCCAACCTGCAGCTCATAGAGTCGGGTGTCGACCTGGGATTGCTCATCCTGGCGGTTGCCGTAAAGTGACAGGCCGGTTTCTATTGTCACTTTGGGATCCGTTTCAAAATCATAGACGTAGTCGAACTGCCCGGTTAGGTAGCCATCCCAGTCAGCCTGTTCGGTGTACTGGTCATCCAAGATCGCAACATTCCCGAACAGTAGAATCTCGTTGGTCGGCGGTCCGCTGTTGGCATTGGTCTGGTAACGCAACCCGCCCACCACGGTACTCGAAAACCTGTGGGCCGAAGTAAGCGCGTCGATCTGGGCAATGAGATCCTCGGCCTGCTGCCTGGCTTCGGCTGGCACTCCCTCGTGCTCCCGGACGGCGTTCAGGTAGGCATAAGCCATGGTGTAGGATTGCATCTGAAAGTACAGCATGCCAAGTTGCATCCTGACTTGCGGCAAATCAGGGTCGATTATCAGCATGCGCTCCAGTGCCGACACGGCGCCTTCAAAATCGCCGGCCTGAGCTGCCAACTCAGCGAAACGAAAAGTCTTGTCGAGGTTGCCTACGTCTTCATACATCTCAAGGAAGGCCGCGTCGTACCTCTGCTGCAACGAATCGGCTTCACCCGCCAGCGCTGTGAGGGAACTGACGAGCAGTAAGCTCAGCAAAATACCCCGCAAACGTTGCCCTCGGGCAGCGTTTGCGATGTGATTAAGGGTAACAAAAGAAATCTTCTGGCCTCCACCCCGGAACACACAACCAGGATTACTGATTGGTAACCTCACATTGTGCCTGATCAGGGCACCAGGAACAACGAGGCCCACCCAGTCCGGCACTATAGGCCGAACCAGCGCGCTAAACTAAGAGCGCCCCGTCCAGCTCCCAAAAAGGCGCTTACACGTCTAGCAGCTTCGACTTGATGTGGCGATCCACGGAGAACTCTTTCACCGCTTCTATGGTCAGAGTGGTGCCGCTGGCTAATTGTGATTCTGTTATCTCGGCGCCATCACCGCCAGACAGCCGAAATGGGCCGCGGGCAGCATATGTCGCCACTTCGTCCTTGTGGGCATCGAAATACGCGGTGGCTTTCTCCCTTGCCTCTTGTTCGTCTTCGGCCTCGAAAAAGCAGTACCCGGCAAGCGCCAGGCCGGATCCAACTTCGACCGCTACATTAAGCTCATACACTGTATTAAGTTCATACACTTTCTTTGTCATTGCTCCCTCCAGGTGCTGTCATCTGCCCGCCTGCGCGAGGGGGCAATCATCGATAATCGGGCTGTGAAACAACTGACCTCTAGTCAAACCCGCAGTGGATAGTGGCCGAATTCTTCTACCGCATCAACCATAGCCAGAACATTCTCCGGCGGCACATCGTTCATGACGGTGTGCACTGCCCCGATCATAGTGCCGCCACCGGGGCCGAGGATGCCGATCACCCGGCGCACCTCCTGGCGAACCTCCTCGGCGCTACCATAGGGCAAGATTCGGTGGCTGTCGATACCGCCGCAAAAAACGATATTTTTGCCAAAGCGTTTCTTGAGCGTCGCAAGATCTGACATCTTGCCGCTGGAGGTTTGGATGGGATTCAGGATATCGACCCCAATATCGATAAAGTCTTCAATCAGCGGGAAAACGTCACCACAGGAGTGGAAGAAGATCTTGGCTGAGGTGCGTGCCTTGATGAAATCGATGAAATCCGCGTGAATGGGCTTTAACGTGTCACGATACATTTGCGGCGAAGTCATCAGGCTCTCCTGGGTACCCAGGTCATCGCCGATCTTGATAATGTCGACGTTGTCACCCAGCTCGTCGAGAAATCGTCCCATCAGCGCTTTGCAATAGCCGGCGATTTTCTCAAGCAACGCCCTGGCAAAATCCGGATACATGGCCATGTTGAGTAGAAAAGCCTCCATGCCCTGCATGGCGTAGGCCCGCTCAAACGGAAACAGTAACCAAGGCGTAGCCATGATTGCATATTCATTCTGCGCCGCCAGTCGGCGGACATCGCTAGCGACATGGGCCACACGGCTGGGATCGCTCATATCGGGCCAGCTAGCGTAATTCTGCAGTTCCTCGACAGTGGTCGCGTCGATAAGTGGGTGTACGCCCGGGCACCAGTAACCCGGGGTCACCTCGACCTGGCCAGAGCCCCAGGAGTCGATACAGTTACTGTGGGGCGCCCGCTTTCGATTACGACGGCGAGTAGCGGCAGGTTCAAGGTCCAGTACCCCGCGCACGTCGCTGCGCAGGCGCACCATGGTGGCCTCGTCGATCGCGGCGGTACCGAGTTCCGGCCACTGGTAGAGGTATGCATCCGGGGCTTCAACCCCGACGATGCGCTTAATTCCCTGGTAGGGCTGCATCTTGATGCCGGTGGCATTGCTCACTCCAAGCACGATGGGTACCCGATCGGGCTCTTCATGGTTGAGGGCTGTCAGTACCCGCTCGCGCGGCGTCATAGGCATGGATTGGCCTCTGGCAGAACAAAATTCATAGGAGTGCAACTTACTTCTAACCCCAGAAAGATACCACGGACCCGAACGTCCCGCGCCCTGCAGCTGATCTGGCCAAGCCGGATTCAACCCTCATCTCAGCCAATTCGCAGAACTGACCGCTGAGCGGTTTGTGGTCAGCACAGTTTTTTCCTACACTTGGGTCGTTATTACGCAACCCCTGC
>Ga0066826_10001253_pt1 | contig 13060 bp, 8 predicted proteins | sample ETNtaG_12_FD_65496 | JGI IMG/M metagenome (GOLD analysis project Ga0066826, IMG submission 65496) | Marine microbial and viral communities from oxygen minimum zone, Eastern Pacific Ocean - ETNP201306SV49 | ecosystem: Environmental > Aquatic > Marine > Oceanic | place: Pacific Ocean: Eastern... | reverse complement strand
TAGATGAAATATCTATTTGGAACACAGCATTAACTCAGGATGAAATCCAATCCTATATGTCTACGCCACCTACAGGTAATGAAGAAGGTTTAGTCGGCTACTGGAACTTTAATGAAGGGGAAGGCACTACACTGACAGACCAGACATCAAATGGAAACAATGGCACCATAGTTGGCGCCACCTGGAGCGAAGATGTGCCTGCTACATCAACAGGCGGCGGCGATGTAGATTACCAGAATGTTCCTGACTCTCTTATTATTTCCTGGTCCGGCTCTGACGCAGCTTCAGGGATTGCCCAGTACGAGTATGCCCTGGGCACCACTTCCGGTGGTACAGATGCCATAGATTGGACTTCGACCGGCACATCCACAGCGGATACATTAACCGGTTTAAATCTCACTGAAGGTTCAACCTATTACCTAAGCACCAGGGCCACTGATGCCGCAGGGAACGTTTCTGCTATCCTTACCGGGGACGGTATTCTCATTGATATGACTGCGCCCTATTTTGGCACTGTTATAGACGGCACAGGAACAGATATCACTTATTCAGGCTCAGATTCCACTCTATCCGCACAATGGGAAGAGTTTACTGACAACTTAAGCGGAATAAGTATTTATGAAATGTCTGCCGGAACATCCGCGGGCAACAACAATATATTTGATTGGACATCCGTTGGGTTCGAATTATCCTATATTAAAACAGGACTTTCATTAAATAATAGCACCCAATATTTCATCAATATTCGTGCCATAGATGTGGCTGGGAATGTTTCTGAATCTGCTTCATCCAATGGTGTTATTATTGATACAGAACCACCAGAGTCAGCCATAAATATTACTTATGACTATTTCAATGAAACAGGATGGGACTCTACCACTCACATTTTAGGGACATCAGAAGATGGTTTATCTGGAATGGACCATATAGATATTTCAATCCAAAGACAGGATAATAATAAATATTGGAATGGATATGAATGGACAAGTTCTGAATATTGGGTATTAGCAACAGAAACGTCTAACTGGTCTTATGTTTTATCATCAACCCACCTAACAGACGGGGTAACTTATTACATTCGTTCCCGAGGTATAGATAATGTTGGCAATAGCCAAACGAATTTTAATTCTGACTCCTTCATTTATGATTCAAGCGAACCTAATACCAGTTTATTTTCATTTGATGAATTCTATAATATAAGCGGTTGGAATACATCAATGCCCATTCAAGGATCAGCAGACGATGCCACATCTGGAATACAAGTTATTGAAGTAGCTATAGTAGATATGACATATGATGATTATTGGCAAGGAAGCGAGTGGGACCGTTTTGAAGCATGGCACACCGCTGATGGCGTTGATAATTTTTCATTTTCTTTCCCCGCAGACTCCATGAATAATGGAATTCAATATACAGTGTATTCCCGCGCAATAGACGGTGCGGGCAATATGGAAACCAGCCACTCGTCTCAAACATTTACCTTAGACACAATACCCCCAATATCGGAAGTCAACATAGACAGAGATTACTATAATAATATTAATTGGTCCGACGCAAACTCCATTTCTGGGATCATGTCAGATGATAATTCCGGAAACAACTCAATACAAATACGCATCCAACGGAATAGTGATTTGTATAGTTGGAATGGAAACAATTGGACAACATTAGAAGAATGGTTAAGTCCGGACGGGATCAACTCTTGGACGTATGGATTTAATGGAACCTACTTAACAAACGGTGTTTCATATACCGCCTATTCCCGCGGTGAGGATGTTGCGGGAAATATTCAATCTTCACTTGGGCAAGACACCTTTGTATATGATGTAACAGCTCCAACTGCAGGATCAGTCCATGATGGAATAGGTCTATCAGATGTAAATTGGACAAATTCCACCACACAATTATCTGCTCACTGGTTTGGGTTTTCAGATGCAATAAGCGGTATTGTGAAATATGAATATTCTGCAGGCGCATCACCCGGATCCATAGACTTAATTCCATGGACAGATAACGGTTTAGACACTACATTTATCGCTGATGTAAATATGGTCAGCGGGATTCAATATTATATATCGGTTAAAGCAACCGATGGTGCAGAAAACAGCTCTAATATTTCCACTTCAAATGGTATTACAGTGGATGCTGCAAACCCAAGTGTGAATATTGTTTTTGAAGGCTCTGTAAGTGAAGATTTAGATTATCAGCAATCGAGCACTGAATTACTGGTGAGCTGGACCGGAACCGACGGCACAAGAGCATCTTTTGGTAAGCGTGATATTTCTGGTTTTAGAGCATCGCTCGGAGACACACCCGGAGATAGTAATATTGTGCAATGGTTAGACGCGGGCAATGTAAATGAATACTTTTTTACGAATTTAGACCTACAGGAGTCAACCACATATTATGCCAACATACAAGCAGAAGATTTAGCTGGAAATTTTTCTGATATTTCCACCGGTGATGGTATTACTATTGATCAATCCGGACCAATCCCCGGACAAGTAAACGATGGAAGCAATGGAGATATTGATTGGGTGAATATTAATTATCTTGGCATTGGAAACTGGACAGGGTTTACAGACTCATTAAGCGGAATTGCAGAATATCAATACTCATTAGGGTTAAACCCGGGGGAAACCCAGGTTGTTACGTGGACATCTGCAGGCTTAGACTCTAGCATAACGACATCCGCTTCATTAAATGAAGGTCCTACATATTATACCAATGTGCGGGCTGTTGATTCTGTAAACAATGTGGGACCCACATTGAGTTCAAATGGATTTGGATTAGATGTTTCTTCTCCAACTATCGGGAATGTCTTTGACGGACTAAACAATGATGTAACATGGTCAAACATCACTGATTCTATAGGGATGAACTGGTCGGGGTTTCTTGACCAATACAGCGGTATTGATTATTACGAAACATCCATAGGCTCAACACCGAGCGGACAAGATGTTATAACCTGGGCAAATACAGAGTCACACACCAGCGCTTCTCATACAGGATTAACCCTTGGACACGGGACAACCTATTATTCGAGCGCAAGAGCAACAGATTTTTCAGAAAACACATCACAAGTAAGCACAAGTAACGGCTTAACAATAGATACAGAGCCACCCGTTATTCAGTATATTTTTGAAGCAGCACAAAACAACCCAACTTACCAGGGAAGCGACAGCTCTATAACACTCGTATGGGATGCATTAGATAATTTATCCGGAATTAGTCATTATGAATACGGGTTAGGAACAACTGAGGGTGGGACAGAATTACGTTCATGGACATCTGCAGAATTAAACATTTCTGCAACCATTGATAGTCTTGAGCTTGAAGAAGGTGCTCAATATTTTGGTTCGTTACGCGTTTTTGATTTAGCGGGGAATATGTCAACACTATATGGAGACGGAATAATTATTGATATTACTGCACCAAATCATGGATCTATATTAGATATTACAGATTTAGAAAACACCACCGATCAAAACTATACAAGTTCAACAACTGCGTTACAGGCTTCGTGGTCAGGGTTTTCTGACAACTTAAGCGGTATAGCCACATATGAATATGGCGTTGGAAATGAAAGTTTCACCGTCAACATAAAAGACTGGACAATAGTAGCGTTGGATACACTTGTATTTGACGATTCTTTTATGTTGAATAATGGAAATACATATTATGTGTCAGTTCGAGCTATTGATTTTGTGGGCAATATTTCAAATATTATTTCAACAAATGGAATCGTTGCCGACCACGAAGGACCTTATGGTTCTTTAGCAAGTGACGGTGATTCTTTGGATATAGACAGACAAAACAATACGGAAACATATTCAGGTTATTGGTCTACGTTTTCCGATGATTTATCCGGCTTATTATCATATGAATACGCACTCTATAACAGCACAACGTCATCTTATACAACAAACTGGGAAAACTCAAACATCGACACTGTTGTGTCGATAACGGATCTAACGCTATTACCAGACAATGTATATAAACTCCACATTCAGGGAATAGACAGCGTCCTAAACGCTGGGAGCATATTAAGTAGTAATGGCGTATTGGTTGACGTGTCTGCTCCAGAAGAGCCACAATCATTGGTTGGTTGGTTCTCTAAAAATCGCATTTATGTAACATGGGAACCCAACACAGAAGAAGATCTTGCTTATTATAAAGTATATGCGGGTACATCTCTGACAAATCAAAATTCTATTGTTGACTCATACACACACGAAGCGGAAGCTTATTTAGATGAGTTTAGCGATTCTGAAATAATATACTTAAACGTAACCGCGGTTGATATTCCAGGAAATGAAAGTATTGTATCCAATCAAGTTTCCGGTATTCCGCAAGCAGCTAAAATAAACAAAATAATACCCGACACATCTGCGACACTATTTAAAGATCAAAATCAAATATCCATTCACTTTTCTCAACCGCTTACAAATATTGGGTCCACAGCCACAAACTCAATAGCCTATTCGGCGATGAATTTAGAAACAGTATATTCAGAAAGTGATACTTCCATCCAAATAAGCGTTACAGACCCGTGGGCATCTTTAGATACGGTTTTATTTACATTGAGCGGTATTGTTGATTGGGCTGGAAATACAACAGATGAAAAGAAATTCACATTTACAACATATCTATTAGGAGACTACAATCAAGACTTTGCCATAGATGTAACGGACCTATCCAGCTTTGTTTCTGGTTGGGTAAATAATGATTTTAGTTATGAGTTAGGCCCCGTCACGGGGACAGCTCCACATTTTATTCCTTCTAGAAATGAAATCTATGACTTGCGAGACGTGATGGCCTTTTCACGCATGTGGCATTATTCTCATGAAACAAATGAATTACCACTCTTGGCTTTTAGAGCTGATGGACCTGAATTATCTGTGACGCAAGATGGTCATAATATAGTAGTTCAACTTCCAGACCAAGCAAGCGCATCCCACATATCAATTTATTATCCAAAAGATAGTAAAACCATTAATGGGGCCGGAAGCGCCGAAACCGAAGATAGAATACACATGTCTTATAAATCTGAAGATGAAGGAATTTTTATATCTGAAACAGCTTTTTTGAGTTCATCAAAAGAAAAAGAAATTAAATTCAACATGCACTCTTTAGACAGAAACAATGCGTCTATTGATATAGGCTATAAAGTTTACAACCAAAATAATCAGGTAATATCTAGTGGTCGAAAAATGGTTGAAGTGGTTGCAATACCTGATGAATTTGCTATTCACCAAAATTATCCCAACCCTTTTAATCCAACTACGCGCATCAATTATGATGTACCAGAAGATGGAAATGTTCAAATGGTCATTTATGATTTAATGGGCCGAGAAGTGACCACATTATTAAACAAAACCCAAACAGCCGGGTATCATCATATTCTTTGGGATGGAAAAAACAATCAAGATCATCCCATCAGTGCCGGGATGTACTTTTGTCAGCTTCAAGGAAAAAACTACACCCACACCATTAAAATGTTATTATTAAAGTAGGCGATTATATTCTTTTGACATTAGTGCGACTTAAGTAGTAATCTCAACATAACAAGAGGCATGTCTCTTAAATTAATCGGAGGACAAAATGAAAGTTTTTTCTCATTATATTATAAAACCACTTTTAAAGGGAGCGGTTTTTACATCGTTATTATTTCTATATACGTGCGCCGTTAAGCCCGAAAGCGAATTAGATAATCCAGAATATCACCATAAAGCGGGCATGCGACATATTGAATCGGGGAAATTCCAAGAATCTTTAACAGCCTTCCAACGAGCTGTGGATTTAGATAAGAAATTTGCTCCAGCTTATGCAGGAATGGGAATTGCTAATGCGAATCTAGAAAACAGAAATAATGCAAAAAAATTCGCCAGCAAAGCGGAAGAATTGGGAAGTAAGGATTCAGATGTTTTAACGCTTTGTGCTCGTGTTTGGATTGATTTACGCCACCAAGAAAAAAAATGGTTTAAGCCTGCAGAAAAACTTTTGAAAAAAGCGCTAAAACGAAATAAAAATCATGAAGGCGCCACACACTACAAAGGGGAGCTTTACTTATACCAATATATGTTTAATGATGCGGAAGATCAATTTAGAGCGGTCGTAGAAATGAAAGGTGACTATAGCGGGAAAGCAGACAAAATGTGGCAAGTGAGTCAAAAAATAGTCCGCGCTATGCCGGGAACACCCGTAGGTAAAAAAATAGTTCTTCATGAAAAAATCACACGTGCAGACTTAGCTGTTCTATTAGCAGAAGAATTAAAAATTAGTACACTTGTAGAGCGACAAACCACACCCGCACAAGGATTCCAAACACCGTCTCAAATGAATACCAACTCAGGGGGAGGCGGACACCCATCAGACTCTAAAGGACATTGGGCAGAAGTATGGATTAATGAATTATCCGGATATGGAATTTTGGAAGGTGCCCCCGGGCAACCCTTTTATCCGGACGAGGCTATTAATAGAGCAGAATACTGTCTAGCAATTCAGCGAATTTTAACTATTGTGACAGGCGATGCGGAGCTTGAAATGAGATATTTTGGCGAAAACCCGTCTCGATTTCAGGATGTGCTTAGTAGTCACCCCGCGTATAATGCTATGGCGGTGTGCGCTGAACGAGGCATTATGCAAGCGGATATGATGACAGGAAAATTCCACCCAAGCTCACCGGTTTCTGGAGCCGATGCGTTGCTCAGTATTCGCTCTTTCCAAAACGCCTTAAGGATCACATTTTAGGGGACTTATTCATAATGAAAACAAAAAACATATGAAAACCGTATTCACAATTATTTTACTAACCTTTCCGTTGATGGCCGGAACAGTAGAAGGCGTGGGGTATGGCCTCACAAAAGATGCCGCCATCGAACAGGCAAAGCGAGATGCAGTAGAAGTCGGGCTGGGCGCCTACATTTCGTCAGAGACCGTTGTAACAGCCACAACGCTCACCGATAATATTTATTCCAAAGCTCAGGGGTTTGTAAAAACATTCAAAATAACAAACGAGACCAAAGGCCCAGACGGAAATTGGGAAGTAACCATTTCTGCAGAAGTGACTGCCATTCTGGATGAAGTGATGCAGGATGAAGCAGCGCTCCAGACATTATTAAGTTCAATGAATCGCCCTGAAATCATTTTTCTTATAAGAGAGGAAAACCTAATTGATAATGTACCCACCGATTTTGCGGAGACCAAACTTTTAAGTATTTTTTATGACAAAGGGTTTCATGTGGTGGATCGTCAGCTGGTTCAAGCATTAAAAGGTAAACCAGATTACGAAGAAGCATTATCGGGTAATGTAAGCGCTGCTGCGAAAGTAGCCGGACAGCTGGGAGCCGACATTATTGTCATTGGTACAGCTAAAATATCATCAGGTGGAATATTCTACGGTATGACATCGGGCCAGGCGGATATTAACGGGAAAATCGTTCGGGTGGATACGGGAGATATTCTCGCGGTGGTGCCAAATGCCCACGGAAAAAAACCGCATATTTCTCCATCAACAGCGGGTATAAACGCCATGAATGAAGCTGCAGGAAAGCTTGGGACAGAAATCGTTCGACAGCTGATCGAGAAATGGAGCACGGCCCAGTCGAATTTTGTTAAGTGTTATATTGTGCTCAAAAATGCGGACTTTATGTCCTACACTATGTTCGAAACTTTTCTGAAAGCCCAGACAGTGAGCGGGATCCGGAACGCTTATTCCAAAAGCCTGAATGACGGTATCGCCGAGTATGAAATTGAGTTTGAAGGCAAGGCCATGGATCTTGCTATGGGAATAAGTAAGACCCAACCAGACGGGATGAATATTAAAGTAACAGAAATTGTGGGAAACCGCATTACCGCAGAAGTGACTCAATAAGGGAGTTTATCATGAAGCAGTTATTAAGTATCCTTTTTTTCCTTTCAACCATAGTTGCACAAGATAGTTTTATCGGTGATGTGTTTGAAGGCGGAAAAGTAGATTATGGCAATCGCACAATTCAAGCAACAGGCATTGGGTTTATCCCTGAAAATGTCATTAATGCGGGGCAGGCACGTCGCGCTGCAATGCGAATTGCAAAAAAAGACGCCCTTAGACAATTGATTGAAATTGTGAATGGTGTGAACGTTACATCTGAGACCACCGTCTCCGGGGCCATGTTTAATGATGTGATTAAATCTCAGGTGCAGGGGGCTATTCGAGGCGCAAGGCAGGTGGGCGAAACGCGGTATTTAAGCGATACATCTGTGGAAGTAACCTACGAAGTTAGCATGAATGATATTTCCAGAGTATTATTGCCAATGGCGGAAAAAGCTCCAACCTTAAATTATGGAGAAACAACAGCTACGAATCCCACAGCGGAGGCAACAACCATCTCAGCAAACGCCACATCCACCCCAACTTCAGGCGGCGTAACAGGTATTATTATTGACGGGACAGGTTTAGGGCTTCGTCCCGCAATGTCTCCACGAGTCTTAGATCAAAGCGGAAATGTGATTTATGGTCCCGGAAATTATAGTCGGGAATACGCCACATTAAATGGTGTTGTGGGTTATACTAAAACAGCTGATCAAGCTAAATCTGATGCCCGGGTTCAGGGAAACCCACTCATACTTCGGGGCGCATCAGCATCCGGATCATCACAAACAGATATTATTATTAGCAATGAAGATGCAGCAAGAATGATAAGAACAGATAGGTCGGCAGGTCTTCTAAAAGATTGTCGAATCATATTTATAATTGGTTAATTAAGGAATTTTATGGATAAACAATTAATATACTTATTACTTACATCACTTCTTTTTAGTCAAAATGGAGAAGTAGCTACTATACCGAACGATACAACAAAAGACCCAGGTCTTCAGGTGGGCGATATTGCACCATCGTGGGCTCTTATGTCTGGTCCGGGGAAATTTGAATTTTTAAAAAACTGGACGGAAGAAAAAGGAAAAAAACTCCGCAAACCAATGACTCAGCCGGATCGCCATGTACTGGTATTGAGTTTTTTTGCTACCTGGTGTAAACCATGCCTGAAAGAATTACCTCACCTTCAAAACCTTTATGAAAAATACAAAGGCGAAAAAATTAAATTTTTTCTCATTGATATTACCGAGGCAACCAGAACCGTAAAAGGGTTAGAAAAAATGCCAAAGGCGGGACCGTTTCTGGCTAACAAAGGAATCTCTATGCCCATCCTCTATGATTCCAGGGGTGTGGCAAAAGAACGATATGGCGCCAAGACTTTGCCGCGGCTTTTTGTTGTAGACAAATACCGCACCATTCAGTTAGCCAAGACAGGCTTTGATGAAAATGAAGATTTTGAAGCTGAACTATCAGCGGTTCTAGACCGCTTATCAGCAGAAGAGTGAACCCATTAATGTTGATATAATTGTATTGCTTGTAAATGCGCCTAAAGAAAACCAAAAATCACTCACGACAGATTTTCCGTTAGTTGATGTGATTTATACGAGTGGCCATACGTTATTGACACGCCCTATGATGAAACAGCCAGAAAAGAGTCCATATATATATTCAACAGGAAGAGAAGCGCGATATCTAAATATGACAGAAATACAAATAAACACATCGCAAGACCCCATAATTAATATGTCGTATTTAGAAGAAAGCAAAAAATATAATCAACGAAAATTAGAGAGACTTCAAGATGTAAATCCCACCAAATCTTTAGAAGAGATTTATGTAGACCAGAAAAATATATTAAACTTAATAACGAATTCTAAAGATCAGATTAAACGTTCGAATAACCAGCTCAATAGCGCAAAAAACACATTATCTGTAAAACTGATTCCTCTTAATTCTGATGTTAAAGATGATTCCAAAATGCTCCAATATGTAAATGAAACATTAAACATATGTAATCAGATAAAAAACTAGACTAACGCTGATGCAATTTCTGCACCAAGCTGAACATTGTTTAAAGCAAGCGACACATTCGTTTCCAAACTTCTTCCTTCCGTCACCTTTTTTATATGCCCCAAAAGAAATGGCGTTAAATCTTTACCGCTAATTCCTCTATCGCTCGCTAACTGAATAGCCTTTGATATATAAGTTTCTATTTCAGACGAAACGACTTCATCTTGTTTGGGGACAGGATTTGCTACAAGAATAGCGGATGGTAATTTTGCTTTAACATGAGATTGAAATAGTCGCGCTATATCATTTGGGGATTCTGCAGAAAGGTGCAAAGAGACACCAGATTGGGTTGAATAAAATGCGGGAAATTCATTTGTTTTAAACCCCACTAGCGGAACCCCGAGCGTTTCTAACATTTCCACCGTTTTTGGAATATCCAAAATCGCTTTTGCTCCAGCAGACACAACAACCATTGGTATTTGAGAAAGGGCCGTTAAGTCTTGCGATACATCGAATGAATATTCCGCACCACGATGAACGCCGCCAATTCCGCCTGTTGCAAAAACGGATATACCCGCTTCTTTGGCAATATGCATCGTTGATGAAACTGTGGTTGCGCCAGTCCATTTATGGGCGATTGCATATCCTATTTCATGTCGAGCTACTTTTTTAATATTTTTACCCGAAGCAATTATTTCTAACTCATCAGCAGAAAGCCCAACATGTATATTACCGCCTATAATGGCAATGGTGGCGGGGGCAACCCCAACAGATCTACAAAGGGATTCTGCTTTTTCTGCAAAAGATAGGTTTTCTGGATAAGGCATCCCGTGGGAAATAATAGTAGACTCTAGAGCTAAAACCGGCTTTTGGTTGGACAAAGCTGCGCCTACATCAGGTGAAAAATGAATATTCATAGGGGCAATTTATTCCATTACAAAGAACCTTCCGAACCCGTTTTTTAAAGATGTAAATTGCGCGCTTAAATGAAAAGAAATAACGAATTAAATCGAATAGATTCCACTGCCTACGGCCTTTCAGCTCGAACAAACCTAGTAAAAAGAAATGATAATTCAATTGCTATTGTCATTGATCGAAAAAGCAGAATAATCATGAAGGATTTTGACAGAATCTTACAAATTGTAGATCACGTTCAACAAAAAGATAAACATTTAACCTTCGTTGTTGCAACACCTGCCCCCGTATGCTCTAAAACAAAAAAAGCATTAAAATCAAAAAAGATTTTAACAATTTCGCCAAGCGATATATAAAAATGTTTAAAGATGTTTTTCGATTAAAACCAACACATCCGGACATTTCAAAAGAAGTTATCCGATTGGCGTGGCCGGTCATTTTCAGCAATTTTAGCCGAGTCCTCATGGGATTGGTAGATATGGCGATGGTAGGAAGATTAGGATCATCTGCTCTTGCCGCAACCGGAATGGGGGCTATGTTAACCTGGGCTATTATCTCTTTTGCAATCGGCTTAAGAACAGGGACGCAAACAATTACCGCTAGAAGATTAGGACAAAAGAAATATGACGAATGTGGTTCGGCTCTGCACAACGGCTTATTTATGGGATTGGTATATGGTATTCCAATGTCAATTATTGGCTTCAAATTTGCTCCAAATTTTGTACCCTTATTTTTAGGCGGAGAAGCAGGGCTATTATGTATCGAATATACCCAAGTAGCCTTTATAAGTGTATCAGTCACATCTTTAGCTTTCATTTTTCAGGGGTTTTTTGCTGGCGTCGAAAAAACAAAAATACACATGCAAGTTTCCATTACCAGCAACATTATTAATGTGTATTTAAATGCTGGGTTAATTTATGGACTAGACGGATTAACTGCTTTTTTTGAATCATTAAACCTTGCGTGGATAATTCCTTTATGGTCTTGGTTTCCGTTTCCAGCGATGGGTGTTAAGGGGGCCGCTATAGCAACCGTTATCGCGTCGGGCTGGTCGTTTATTCACTATTCTACATTTTTATTTTCAAAGAAGATTAAACACAAATTTAATGTTCTTTCATTTTCACACGATTCAACAATGATGAAGAAACAATTTTGGCTTGCGCTTCCTATGGGAATTCAGGAAATGTTTAACAGTTTTGGTTGGTCGGTGTTTTACAAAATTATGGCATTGATTGGAATTGTTGAATTGGCAGCAACAGAATTAGCATTTCAGGTGATGCACGCATCTTTTATGCCCGCGATTGGAGTGGGGCAAGCTTGTTCTACTTTAGTAGGAAAGTATATGGGCGAAAAGAAAATAAAGAAAGCAGAAGCTAGTATAATTGAGAGCGTAAGGTTTTCAGAAATGATTATGGGCTCTGTTGGGGTGTTATTTATTTTATTTCCACATTGGATTGTTCCACTGTTTACAGCCGACCCCCAGGTGCAATCATTAAGCATTATTGGGATTCGAATTATTGGTGTTTTACAATTTTTTGATGCTGTTGGAATGACGTTATGGTTTGCATTGTCAGGAGCGGGTAACACTATATATCCCGCAGTAGTTGAATCCGTGTTAATATGGGTCTTTATGTTGCCTGCGAGTTACTATTTCGGCGTTGTGTTAGGCTTCGGATTTTATGCGCCCTGGGTTTCAATATTTTTTATGATTGTCTCCTTCGCAGTGCTTATGGCTATAAAAATAAAAAAAGGCGATTGGAAAAAGATAGAAGTATAAACGGAGAAAATATTTTTATAAATTCAGGGCTCGATTGAGCAGGATTATTTTACAATTCAATTAGAAAAAGAGAGAAACATGCCAAAATTTGAAGGAATTAAATCTACTGCAGATGGCGCAGCGATCGTTGTTTGGGTAGAAACCCACATCACACAAGGGGCTTGCGCTTATCCAATTACGTCTTCCACAACTATGGGCTCTGGCTACCAGGCAGTTATCGCAAATGGTGGTACAAATATTTGGGGCGAAAACATGACTTTTATTGAGTCAGAATCAGAACACAGTGCCGCATCTGCCTGCGAAGGGTATGCGCTTTCTGGAGGGAGAGTAACAAACTTCACTTCTGGGCAAGGACTTGTCCTCATGAAAGAAGTTTTATATACCATTTCAGGAAAAAGATTACCAGTTGTTTTTCACATAGGAGCAAGAGCCCTTACGTCTCATTCGCTAAATGTTCATGCGGGACATGACGATGTAATGGCTGTGTCTGATGTTGG
>Ga0066826_10001249_pt1 | contig 13097 bp, 14 predicted proteins | sample ETNtaG_12_FD_65496 | JGI IMG/M metagenome (GOLD analysis project Ga0066826, IMG submission 65496) | Marine microbial and viral communities from oxygen minimum zone, Eastern Pacific Ocean - ETNP201306SV49 | ecosystem: Environmental > Aquatic > Marine > Oceanic | place: Pacific Ocean: Eastern... | reverse complement strand
CCTCACCATCAATAGCTCAACTATAGCTTACTCAAAGCAAAGAGCCCAGCGCCACTCGGGCCGCCAACTAATGCAACATTCACTCTATGCCCATGTACAAAACACAAAAACTAAGAGCTATAGAGCAAACCGGCTCAGCGCTATTGGCGTAGTGGTATTTTTCAAACAGGCACAAAAAAAGGGCTGGCCTAGTCTCCTAGTCCAGCCCTTTTCCACACCATAGATGCAGTGGCTGTATAAGTTAACCACTCATATACGGGCTATTATGGCCGCGTTCTACACTGCCAAGCAAGCTTGGCATACTGCTATAATGTGTGGCTGCTTACGTGGCAGAAATTAGCCAGCGCGAACGTTAGTTGCGCAAGGGCCTTTCTGGCCTTCGCCAATTTCAAATTCAACCGCTTGGCCGTCTTCCAAAGTGCGGAATCCGCCGCCATTCTGGATTTCAGAATGATGAACGAACAGGTCCTTACCACCATTTTCAGGAGTAATAAAACCAAAACCTTTGTCAGCGTTAAACCACTTAACAGTACCTTTATTCATAATCAGATCTTCATATTGTTGGTGAGAAAAAGACTGTTGTTGTTATCACCATCACGACAACAGTTAGTAAATTTTTACGGTTTTTACACCGATCCTAGTTTGTCTGACATCCCATTAGCCCTTTAAAGCCAACACATCCTGCATGTCATACACTCCGTTGGCCTTGCCTGATAACCAAGCACAAGCTCTTACGGCACCCTTAGCAAAAGTCATACGACTACTAGCCTTATGGGTAATTTCAATACGCTCGCCTTCAGTAGCAAACAACACAGTGTGATCGCCAACCACATCACCGGCACGTACGGTTTCAAAACCAATTTCTTGGTCACTACGGGGGCCTATTATACCCTCTCTGCCGTAAACTGCACATTGTTTCAGATCACGACCCATGGCATCAGCTACAACTTCGCCTAAACGAATGGCAGTACCAGAAGGAGCATCGACCTTGTGACGATGGTGGGTTTCAATGATCTCCACATCGTAACCTTCCTGCAACACACTGGCCGCACGATGCAATATATCCAGCAGCAAATTCACACCCACACTCATGTTTGGCGCGAAAACCACGGGCATTCTACCAGCATAATCATGCAATGTCGCCTGTTGTTGCACATTTAAACCTGTTGTGCCAATAACTATCTGTTTACCCAAGCGTTCACATTCCGCCATATTAGCCAAAGTAAGCTCTGGGTTAGTAAAGTCAATCAGCACATCAAAGTCGTTAGCCGCATCGGCCAAACTGCCCTTTAAGTTGACGCCCACCTTGCCAATACCTGCCAATTCACCGGCATCTGCGCCAAGCAAAGTACTGGTTGGCGATACCAGGGCTGCCCCCAATTCCACACCAGATGCTTCATGGACGGCCTGCACCAGCACCTTTCCCATGCGCCCAGCGGCGCCGATTACTGCAATTCTGGTCATGATTGTATTCCCGTGAAAAATCCAGTTATGCCGGATTTAGTCCGGCATATTCTACATATCTTCGAAAAAGCTCTTTACGCCTTCAAACCAAGAAGACTTCTTGGGCGAGTGCTTGTGCTTGCCCTCATCCATGGTCTCCTGAAACTCACGCAACAGGTCTTTTTGCTGTTTACTCAAATTAACCGGAGTTTCAATGGCAATTTTACACATTAAGTCACCCTGGCCACCGCCACGAACCTGAGTCACACCCTTACCACGCAAACGGAACATTTTACCGCTTTGAGCGCCCTCGGGGATCTTCAGCTTGACACGGCCGTCCAAGGTAGGCACATCAATCTCACCACCCAATGCAGCGTCAGTGAAAGCAATTGGCACTTCACAATACAGGTGTTTACCATCGCGTTCAAATATAGCATGCTGTCGCACGGATACCTGTACGTAAAGATCGCCCGCAGGACCACCATTGGCCCCAACTTCCCCTTCTCCGGTCAAACGAATGCGATCACCCGTGTCGACCCCCGAAGGAATTTTCACTGACAGGGTTTTATATTCTTGCACACGCCCGCCACCATGGCAGCTACGACACGGATCAGAGATCACCTTGCCTTTACCGTGACACTGAGGACAGGTCTGCTGTACAGAGAAAAAACCCTGCTGCATGCGCACTTGGCCTACACCATTACAGGTACCACAGCTTTTGGCACTGGTGCCTGGCTTGGCACCTGAACCGTCACAAGTTTTACACTCTACTTGGGTAGGAATGCGAATTTCTTTGTTGACACCCCGCACGGCCTGTTCAAGATCCAACTCCATGGTGTAACGCAAGTCGGCACCACGCTGGCGACTAGAGTGGCCACCACCGCCACCACCACCGCCAAAGATGTCCCCGAACATATCACCAAAGACATCACTAAAGGCCGCACCGCCGCCGCCAAAGCCGCCCGCCCCTGCACTACCATCAACACCAGCGTGGCCATACTGATCATAAGCCGCTTTTTTCTGTGCATCAGACAATACTTCATAAGCCTCATTGGCTTCTTTGAACTTTCCTTCGGCCACTTTATCATCGGGATTACGATCCGGATGGTGCTTCATCGCCATGCGCTTGAAGCCCTTTTTAATGTCCTTGTCAGAAGCGTTCTTGTCTACACCAAGCACTTCATAATAATCACGTTTCGACATACTTTATCCACTAGTTACAATCGCTGGCAGCATATACAAGAACGCGGAACCTAAAGTCCCGCGTTACCAACCACATCAAGTTTTGGGCGCGAGCGCTTACTTCTTGTCGTCGTCTTTCACTTCTTCAAACTCAGCATCAACAGCATCATCATCAGATTCCGCAGCCGCTTCCGCCTGCTCACCTTGTGCGGCTTGCTCAGCGTACATCTTTTCAGCGATAGAATGAGACGCTTCAGTCAAGGCCTTGGTCTTGGCTTCAATCTCTTCCTTGTCATCACCCTTTAGGGCTTCTTCAAGTTCAGCGATGGCCGTTTCAACTGCAGCCTTCTCTTCATCAGTAGCCTTATCGCCAGCTTCTTCCAACATCTTCTTAGAAGAGTGCGCCATTCCGTCGCCAGCATTGCGAGCCGCTACCAGCTCTTCAAACTTCTGGTCTTCCGCCGCATTAGCTTCAGCGTCTTGTACCATTTGTTCGATTTCATCATCACTTAGGCCAGAAGACGCCTTAATGACAATAGACTGTTCTTTACCTGTACCCTTGTCTTTGGCAGACACATTCAAAATGCCGTTGGCATCGATGTCAAAGCTCACTTCAATTTGTGGCATACCGCGGGGGGCTGGTGGAATATCACTCAGATCAAAACGACCCAGTGACTTGTTCTGGGAGGATTGCTTACGTTCACCCTGACAAACATGGATAGTTACCGCCGCCTGGTTATCATCTGCGGTAGAGAATACCTGTGATTTCTTAGTAGGAATCGTGGTGTTCTTTTCGATCACAGCTGTCATCACGCCACCCATGGTTTCGATACCCAGAGTCAATGGCGTTACATCCAGCAACAATACATCTTTTACATCACCAGCTAGTACCGCACCTTGAATCGCCGCGCCCATGGCTACAGCTTCATCCGGGTTAACGTCCTTACGTGGTTCTTTACCAAAGAAAGCACTCACTTCAGTTTGCACCAAAGGCATGCGGCTTTGGCCACCTACTAGAATCACTTCATCAATTTCAGAAGCATCTAAATCAGCATCTTTAAGTGCTTGAGCACAAGGCTTCAAAGTACCCGCTACCAGGTCTTCTACCAAAGATTCCAACTTAGCACGAGTCACCTTCACATTCAGGTGCTTAGGACCCGTTGCATCGGCCGTGATGTAAGGCAGGTTAACATCAGTCTGAGAAGAACTGGACAATTCCACCTTGGCTTTTTCAGCGGCTTCTTTTAGGCGCTGCAGAGCCAGTGGATCATTATGCAAGTCAATGCCAGAGTCTTTCTTAAATTCCTCTGCTAAGAATTCGATCAAACGCAAGTCGAAGTCTTCACCACCTAAGAAGGTATCACCGTTAGTGGCCAATACTTCAAACTGGTGCTCACCGTCTACGTCAGCAATTTCAATGATTGAGATATCAAAGGTACCACCACCCAAGTCATATACAGCAATGGTAGAATCCCCACGATTCTTATCCATACCGTAAGCCAAGGCAGCCGCCGTTGGTTCGTTAATAATACGCTTAACGTTCAAACCGGCAATCTTACCCGCGTCCTTAGTAGCCTGACGCTGAGAGTCGTTAAAGTAAGCAGGTACAGTAATTACTGCTTCACCTACGCTTTCGCCCAAGAAGTCCTCAGCAGTCTTCTTCATCTTCTTCAGTATTTCTGCTGATATCTGCGGTGGCGCCTTGCTGTCACCACTAACGTTTACCCAAGCATCACCATTGTCGGCAGCTTCGATTTTGTAAGGCACCATGGAGATGTCTTTTTGTACAACATCATCCTTGTACTTACGACCAATTAAACGCTTGATAGCAAATAGGGTATTAATCGGGTTGGTTACAGCCTGACGCTTAGCCGATTGGCCAACCAAGATTTCACCATCATCGGAAAAGGCGATGATGGAAGGGGTGGTACGATCACCCTCAGCATTCTCAATAACTTTTGGCTTGCCGCCATCCAATACAGACACACAAGAGTTTGTAGTGCCCAAGTCAATTCCGATGATTTTTCCCATCTTTAACTCCAAATATTCACGGTCCTAATTAGGACTCAAAATTCAAATTCGATTCAAACATCATTAGTGGTATGGGCTATTCTTCATGTGCTCATACGTTATGCTGCTTGCTTGTCATTCTTTGTATGGTCTAGTGACCGTTTTTCAACCCAAAAACCATAATTTTTTTCAGGTTTTTAACCTAAAACAGGGGTATTTTGCAATTATGGAGCTTTTGACACCACTACCATGGCGGGACGAATCAAACGACCGTTAAGGGTGTAACCTTTTTGAAACACATCCATCACCGTATTGGGTTCCATGTCCGGGTTCGGCACCGCCGTCATTGCTTCATGCAACTCAGGATTAAATGGTTCGCCATGGGGATCCAAGCGCTCCACATTAAACTTTTTGAGGCCGTCCATGAGCATACTTTGACTCATTTCCACCCCTTCCAAAAGGTTTTCCAAGGTAGCATTGTCAGACTTGCTAGCAGCAATCGCACGCTCAAGGTTGTCGGCCAGGCTCAATAACTCTGTGACCAGCTTTTCTTGGCCAAACTTGCGTGCTTTAGACACATCCTGTTCAGCACGTCGTCGAATATTTTGCATTTCGGCGTGAGCACGAATGACATCTTCTTTTTGCGCCTCTACTTGCTCTAAAGCAGCCTGCAGCTCAGTTTGCAATGATTCAACGGTCACCTCTACCATGGTTTCGGCACCGACCTGCTCGGCCTCGACTTGATCGACGGGCACTTCCTGGTTATCAACTGGATTATCTTGTTCGCTCATGGATGCTCCACAACTGTATTACTAATTAAACTACCACCTCACTGTTGACGTGAGACGGGAATGCCAACATATATGGGGACATCAGCAAGCGATTCAAGCGCCAATAAGGCCATATTTTAATAACTTTTGCACAAATACTACTGGACATTCATACACCACTGGATATAATCACAGTAAAATACAGTTTGCCAATGTACCGGAGGGGCCAAAATGCTCCAACAACTAATCGTGCAACACTTTGCTCTAGTCGACTTTTTACACCTCGACTTTAATCGCAACATGACAGCTATTAGTGGTGAGACAGGGGCTGGAAAATCCATCCTATTAGATGCACTTGGCCTGACTTTAGGCGATAGAGCCGAATCTGGTTGCGTCAGACAAGGTGCCGACAAGGCCGACATACATGCTGTTTTTGACCTCCATCAGCTCCCCGCCATAAGAGACTATTTGGCCAGCAAACATTTAGCGAGCAACGATGACCCAGACATCTGCATCCTGCGCCGAATCATCAACCAAGATGGACGATCACGTGGGTACATCAATGGCAAACCCGTTAACATTGCCACCCTCAAACTCGTTGGCCAGCAGTTGATCAACATCCATGGCCAACATGAACACCAGCACCTGCTAGCTCGTGATAGCCACCTGCAACTGCTTGATGCCTACGGCCATCACCAACAATCCTTGCAGGCGGTGATGGAACTAAGCCAACAATGGCAAGAAATCGAGCGCCAAATCAAATCCCTTACTGGGGACCAACAACTGAATGATGCCGAACGCCAACTATTGCAATATCAGGTAAACGAATTGGAAGCCCTGGAACTAGTAGAAGGGCAATTGGAGCAACTGGAACAAGAACATAAGCAACTGGCCAAAGCAGACCAACTGCAGCAAGCTGTCGCGGCTGCTCTGCCTGATAACGACCGTGGCGATGACCCCAAAGCCAACCTACAACGCTGGCGACAAGAACTGCAGGAATTTGCTGAATTCAGCCCCCAAATCACCAACGCCATTGAACTGCTGACGAGCGCAGCTATTCAAGTAGAAGAAAGCCAGTACGAACTACAGAGCTTTATGCAAGGATTCGATCAAGATCCAACTCGCCTTGCCAGCATCGAATTGCGCTTAGACCAAATCTATTGTGTGGCGCGCAAACACAAGGTGCAGCCCAATTTGCTGCTATCACACTTGCACGCCCTGCAAGCACGGCTCCTACAAAATGAGAATCAGGAAGCTGATCTGCAAGCACTTGCTGAAGAGCAACAGCGCTTGAGCCAAACATACACTGTGGCGGCTCAAAAGCTCACCCAAGAGCGCCAATCCACCGCGGAACAACTACAACAGGCTGTAGCCACACAACTTTCGCAACTAGGCATGTCCCAATGTCGCTTGCAATTTGCCATCACGCCAAAGCCTACGACAGATTTGCCTAGCAAAGGCATGGACGACGTTGAGATGCTTATTCAAACCAATCCCGGACAACCTGCCAAACCATTAGCTAAAATTGCCTCTGGTGGCGAATTATCACGTATTAGCCTAGCCATTCAGGTAGTTATTGCCAGCACCAGCATCACCCCTTGTCTGATTTTCGATGAAGTTGACGTGGGTATTGGTGGTGCAACCGCCGAAATCGTTGGCCGCCTACTAGCGCAACTAGGCCAGCATTGCCAACTATTATGCATTACCCATCTGCCACAGGTAGCCAGCCAGGCCCAACATCATTTGCAAGTCAGCAAACACCATCAAGACCAGATCACCCACACGCAAGTGGTACCGTTAAGTAAAACGCAGCGTGTCCAAGAAATTGCTCGCATGCTCGGTGGCATCACACTGACCGAACAAACGCTCGCCCATGCCAAAGAGATGCTGGGAACCAATGCCTTACATTAGCAGGTAGCTAAAAACACTTATATTTGTTAATTTTGTCGGGATTTTTTTTCTAACTTGGCGGTCATAATAGTGATGACTTTAGCCAAGCCAAGGAATCAGGTATGATTCTCCGCAGTGCCAAGGCAGCATCCTCGAATAGGATGCCGCAAGCATCCACACCCAAGTTGTTACATTTTTACGGAAACAGTTACCACCTATGAAACGTTACTTCGCCACCGCATTGCTAACCCTTGCACTTTCAGGTTGTTCAAGCCTGGCCGACATAGAATTCCCCGGCGTCCATAAAATGGACATTCAACAAGGTAATATTGTTACTGACGAGATGGTCGACTTGCTTCGTCCCGGACTGACCCGTGCGCAGGTCCAGTATGTCATGGGCACACCACTAATCGTGGACACCTTTAATGACAATCACTGGGACTATGTATACCGACTGAAGCTAGGTGACGGCACCGCAACCGATGAGAAGTTGAGGGTGATTTTCGTGAACGACCGCGTGAGCGAAATCCAGCGCTAAGAGGCAGCCTTTTTTGCTGCCGCCTTGGCGGCACGATTGGCGCGAGCCTGTTTCGGGTCTATCGTCAAGGGACGATAAATCTCAACACGCTGGCCAGCTTTAATGATTTCTTCTTTGGGCTTACGCACAGCTTTACCGAAAATACCCATGGGGGTGTCATCTACGCACAAACCGTCAAATCGTTGCTCTATACCCGATTGTTTGGCGGCATCAAAGACACTGGTCCCAACCGCCACTTGGATGTTTAAGATTAACTGCTCATCTGGCAAAGCATAAGCCACTTCTACATCAATCATGTTTTGCTTATCCATAAACTTGCTCCGCTCTTTGGCAAAAGGCATCCACCATATTACCGGCTACTTGACTAAATAAACCACCCATCGCTTTACCGGCTATACCCGAAATACCAAAGTCCAAGTGCATTTCCACCTTACTCGCGTCTTCACGTAACGCAGTAAACAGCCATTTACCGCGCAAATATTCAAAGGGACCATCTTCCAGAGTAAGCTCTATGGCCGCCGCTGGTAACAATTGATTGCGAGTGACAAACTGATAACTAAGACCCGCCTTACGCAACCGCAAACAGGCGACCATATGCTGGTCACTTTGTTCCAACACATCCACACCTACACAGCCATCCAAAAACTGGGGATAGGACATGACATCATTGACCAAATCATACATCTGTTGAGCAGAATACATAACCAATGCGGAACGATTGATAGATGGCACAGACAGCCTCATAACCAAGAGTGATAAAAACGCCATATTTTAAGCCTTTCCATGAAAACACGCCAGCCACAACCAAGATAATCAGCAACAAACCCAAAAAAAGCCATGGCTTTTTCAGACAACACCCTACCGAATTTTGGCCCATGCTGTACAATGCGCGCCATGGCAAAGAAATCAAAAGCAAAAAAACCTTCCGGTGATACTATAGCGCTCAATAAACGCGCTAAATTCGAATACCACATTGAACAGCGTTTTGAGGCTGGTGTTCAGTTAACGGGCTGGGAAGTAAAAAGTCTGCGTGAGGGCAAAGCTAACATTACAGACTCCTATGTATTGATTCGCAACGGCGAAGCCGTATTAGTGGCCGCCCATATATCGCCATTACTGTCAGCTAGCACCCATGTGGTATGCGAGCCCATGCGGCCACGCAAATTACTGTTGCACAAAAAAGAAATTGCCAAACTCTTTGCTGCTAGCACCCAAAAGGGACACACCATCGTGGCCCTAGCCCTGTATTGGAAAGGCTCTTATATAAAATGTGAGATTGCTTTGGTGAAAGGCAAACAGCTACACGACAAACGCGCTACCGAGAAAGAACGCGACTGGAACAAACAGAAACACCGCATTCTGATGAAGGCTTAAGCGACGGCATTGACCTCGCCCATGCTGCCACCTGCCTCGACAACTAGTCCTTGGTAACCTCCATATTGGCTTCCGCCAATAGCGCCAGACTCTCATCAGCAAAACCAACCCCAGCTTCAGTATAAAAATTGAAGATGCGGTCTATGCCACACCGGCTCAATTCAACCACCTGATCTTCATAGCGAGCGATAGCAGCCACTTTGCCTTGATAATGGCTGGCGCTCAGCTGCTCCTGAATATTTTCTATATCGTTTATATATGGCAACGCCATTAATACCAGCTTAATCTGTGACAAATCCATGTTTTGCCATAGGTCTGCATCACCAGCATCACCAAATAACACTCTGTCACCCTCAGTTTGCAGCCTTGTGGCTCGGTCTTCATCAGATTCCAGCCCCCAAACCTTATCGCCGACCGACTTTGACAAAGACATATAGGTGCCCCTGCCGACCCGCCCCATGCCAATCACCAATATCTGCGCACGCTCTGGTAACACAAAGGTATCATCGTAGATCTTGCCTTGACCTTCAAAGCGCGTAATAAAACCCTTGAATAAACGGTATATAGTATGAGAGTAGCGATAACTAACACTGGTGATGACAAAGGAAAAGGCCACTGCCAAAGCCAATATAACCAACCATTCTTTCGACAACCAACCAAAACTAATGCACAAAGCAACAACGATTAAGCCAAACTCACTATAGTTGCCCAAAACCAACGAATTTAAATAAGATGTACGCGCCCTTAAGCCTAACAAACCATGGAAGTTGAAAAAGAAGAAGCTTTTAATAGGAATTAATAATGCCAGTAGCAAAGCCACGTACACCATGTCCGCTGTAGGCAATGCCGTAAAACCAATAGACAGGAAAAAGCCAATAAGAAATAAGTCCTTAAAACTCATTAAAGAGCGGTATAACTCAGCTGATTTTACCGACCCACTGAGCACAATACCCGCCACCAAGGCTCCCAAATCACCCTTGATACCCAAAGCATAAAACAGTTCATAACCACCAAAAGCCAAGAAGAAACCTGCTAGAGGTAGCAGCTCATCATGACCCACTTTATCCAAGAAATGACCAATTGGGCGGCGCAGAAACACCAACGCCAGTAGTGCCAAGGCCCAAATTGAAGGCTGTTCACCTGTGGCCACCACCATAAATACGACGGCTATAACATCCTGCACCACTAAGATGCCAACAGACATCTTGCCGTGGCGACTCTTTAAGTCACCGCTACTCTCAAGAACTTTAACCACGCATACGGTACTGCTAAAACTGAGCGCAAAACCAATCAAAGCCGCCGCCTGCCAATCCAAGTCGGCAAAAAAGCTAAAGCCATAGGCAATGGGCAACAGCGCCAGACCCGTAAAGGTCAAGGTCCATAAGGTCATATTACTGACTGCCCCACCCCAGACAAAGGTATGCAGCAGGTCTTTGACATTAAGTTTGAGGCCAATGGTAAATAGCATCAGCGTAATGCCTAAGTCAGACAGCACCTGTAAAGCGTCACTGGACTGCACACCCACAAGGTGCAATATAAACCCCGCCACCAAATAACCAATTAAAGGCGGCAAGGCTAGCGCCCGAGCAAAAACGCCAAACACAAAAGCAAATAGGACCCAGATAAATTCCATATAATAGCGGCTGCCAGAAGGCTCAGATGTTTAAATTCCAATTAGCTTATATTATGCCTTGAAACTAACAATATGGCGCGATTTTTTGAAGCTAAGGTAACTTGATTAACAAAATCTTGATTTCTTGCAACTTGAAGCGCCCAAACCCTGCCCCCCTGTACATAAATGCTGCTATAATAGTGTCTTACTTCGGGGATGACTGGTTTCGACGCTGGTTACAAACCCTGCGGTGCATGTCGAGATCGCTTGGTATCTCGTTAATAAAACCCTGCAAATATTTAGTCGCAAACGACGAAAACTACGCACTAGCGGCCTAAATCCCGCTTACACTGAGCACCAGATGCCTGTAAATGGTTGCAAAGTGGCACGCAGAACAGGATCGTGTGGAACTCTCGCTCGTGGGTGAAGCACTAAAATAAATCGAGATCGCCCTAGGCACCCTGACTTTCGGGTCGCCACGGGTTAAAACAATAGAAAGATCTAAGCATGTAGATCCAAAGGCAGAGGACTGACGGACGGGGGTTCGACTCCCCCCATCTCCACCACACACAAAAAAGACCTTGTTTTAACTTGTATATCAACGAGTTAGACCAAGGTCTTTTTTCGTTTCGTAGCACTATTTCGTAGCATAAGTTCGTAGCAAACATCATTTCTTTTTGTTAAGTTATGCCTTAAATGGATTTTAAAGGGCTTTAACATGGCACGACAAGCAAGAAGCAAACCTAAAGGAATAGCTCTCAGAGGCACAATTTACCATGCTCGACTGACCATTCCTAAAGATGTTAGAGACACAATAGGGATGATCGAATTTACTCAGTCTCTAGAAACTAGCGACTTAAAAGTGGCTGCAGCAAGAGGTGAGGCCTGCATAAGAGACTGGAAACGCCAAATTAGTGATGCCAGAGGAACACAGTCTCCCATTAGCGAAGCCATACTCTGGAAAGCAGAGTTCGATAAATCTAACGAAAAGCATCTATCAAATTGGACTTCCCCCAGTATCACTGACACTCCACGGCCTCATTTTGAGGCCATTTCAAATTGTTCTGGGCTAACGCCACCAAGGTGACTATGACGCCTTTCTCGATTGTAAAACATTTCTATATAATCGAATATCTCTGATCGTGCCATATCACGGGTTTTGTATATTCTTTTCTTCACTTTTTCCTTTTTCAGGCTACTAAAGAAGGACTCAGCGACGGCGTTATCCCAACAATTCCCTCTGCGGCTCATACTTGGTTGCAGATTGTTTGCTTTACAGAAACGAAGCCAATCATCACTGCCATACTGTGAACCTTGGTCTGAATGTATCAACACAGATCTAGCAGGCTTGCGCCTCCACACAGACATCGTTAAGGCATCTAATACAATTTCTTTGGCAAGACTGGGCTTCATAGACCAACCGACTACTTTGCGTGAATATAAATCGACGACAACGGCTAGATACAGCCAACCTTGCCAAGTTCTGATGTAGGTAATATCAGTTACCCAGGCGCGATCTGGTTCATGGACAGTAAACTGACGATCTAAATGGTTAGGGACAATAATTGATGGCCGCCCTGCAATGGTTCGCGGGGCTTTATATCCACGTAACGCCTTTATATTATGGTGTCGCATAATTTTTGCCACACGATTCCTTCCACAAGTTTCGCCAGTCTCTTTCAAATCTAGGAATACCCTGTTAGCGCCATATATGCCATAACTGGCAGCATAAGAGGCACGAATCAACGCCAGCAAGCGTAGGTCCTCGATAGCACGGTTAGACATAGGTTGATGTAGCCACTGGTAGTACCCGCTTCTATGCACACGCAATACACGGCACATAGTTTGTATCGCAAATTCGCCAGTATGCTCATTAATAAATTGGTACTTTACTCGGGCTGGCTTGCAAAGTACCTTGCGGCCTTTTTTAGGATGTCTCTTTCTTCTTCAGTGCGACGTAGCTCGGCACGCAAATTGAGGATTTCGCGCTTTGCTTCAAGTAATTCGTGCTCGTGCTGCTCGGACTTGTCGGGTTTAACAGCATTGATCCATTTATAGAGACTGTGTGTTGAAACACCGAGGCGCTCAGATACTTCAGCAACTGAGTGCCCTCGATCAATCACTTGCCTGATGGCTTCATCTTTAAATTCAGGGGTATATCGTTGGTTGCTCATTTCGCTTCTCCTATGCTCAAATTAAAGCGTAGGAGTGTCTAGATTTCTAGGGGAAGTCCATATCTAACTAAAAGGTGTCTAGGAAATTAGTGGCGATTCAATGC
>Ga0066826_10001234_pt1 | contig 13154 bp, 10 predicted proteins | sample ETNtaG_12_FD_65496 | JGI IMG/M metagenome (GOLD analysis project Ga0066826, IMG submission 65496) | Marine microbial and viral communities from oxygen minimum zone, Eastern Pacific Ocean - ETNP201306SV49 | ecosystem: Environmental > Aquatic > Marine > Oceanic | place: Pacific Ocean: Eastern... | reverse complement strand
GACCCATTAGTTGGCTGAGAGATGTCAACGTGATCCCCTGAGCCATTTCCAGAAGGCGGTGGAGTAATAACTCCGCCCTCTAGAGGTGTGCATGGCTTGTTAAGAGCCAAATCAATAGCACAGGACGCATCGATTAATCCAAATCCCCATTTGTCATTCCAACGATTTGATACTGATTCTTCAGATGGTTTATCTTGTTTGATTTCTGAAGAATTTCTTATAATATCTCTAATTTCCAACGCATCCAAAGACGGGTTGGCTTCAATCACAGTTGCTACAACTCCCGATGCGATTGGGGTCGCCATACTCGTTCCATCTTTCTCATCATAATCTGAATCTGCTTCAGGACGAGGTGCTCCTGGAATTGAAGTACCAGTAGCTGCGGTGGCTGAAATTATGTTTGACCCAAAAGAAGCAATATCTGGTTTCAATTCATCCCAGTCATCGTCGTCACCATCGCTCAAACGTGGTCCGAAATTTGAATAACTTGCAATACCATCATCGGAACGGTTTACCGTGCCAAAGTCACTTGCGGCAGCAACTGATAAACCATAGTCAGCACTTGCTGGCGATGGGACTCTCTTGGTGCCATCATTGCCCATCGCAATTACACAAACTATATTCTCGTCAATTGTAGCATTGTTTACTAAACGTGCTTCAGTACCAGTTCCATTGTCTCCTTCATCACCAGGATTGAGAGGGGAAGATACCGAGCCGAAAGACATCGAACCAATTTGAATACCTTGTACTGAGGAATTATGCCCCCAGTCTTTATTGGCATTCGTTATCATCCATTGAATTCCATTCAAAGAATATTGAGAATTAGTTCCTCCTGCATCGGTTAGGACCTTGATATCAACAAGGTATGCGCCCGGCGCAGTACCAGTGTGGAGTCTAGAAGAATCTCCAGTACCTAATGCCGAGCCTGCAACGTGAGTTCCATGCCCCTGACCATCATCTGGGTCTTGAGTTCCATCTGGATTGGATGCTGTAGATGTTGCATCATAACCCCCAACCCATTTATGGTCATCATATGAAGTAGGATTGCCCGCATCAGGTTCATCATCAATATCGTCAAAATCATTCAAAGAACGATGTTCATTATCGACCCCTGTATCTAGAATTGCAATTACAACACCATCTCCGGTGTAATCTCGTTCATATGCAGAAGCAGTATAAACATCGGAAGGAAGCGATCTAGTGGCTTTCGAAGCGATATTATTGAAAGGAATCATCACATTTTGCATTTCTATTACCACTACTCCTTCCAAATGATAAATATCCATTAAAGCGCTAACTGGGACTTTATCGATTACAATAGAATCCACACTGTCAAGAGTTTGAAACCAAGCATCATTTTCAGGACCAACCCATGAATGACTTCTAAGGACCTGTTCTAATTCATCCGCTTCATTTTGACCTGGGTGCCAAGCATAGTCAACAATAATCGCTACTGTTTTTCTACCATCTTCACCAATAATCGCTGTAGGAGAAATTGATTCTTGACCTGCTAAAACTCTCTGTAATCGGTCATCCATTCCATTCCAATCTAAATCAGGACCATATGAAAGCCACCATTCATTTTCTTCAGAGGCTGGTTGTGATGTACGAAGGTCAAGCCTAAGTGGTCTTTCACAAAGTTCTTCACCGCACATCAAAGGCGGTAAACCCTCAACCATAATAGGGCTCTCATGAGTCTTTTTGGCCTCACTTGTTTCTGCCTCATACGAAGTGGCATCAACGCTAAATGAGGAAAGGTCAGAAATCAAAAAAATCATCACTATGAGCAATGCAGTACGTTGCATTTTCGCGCCTGTGGATGTGCGAGCCATTTCCTTCCCCAGTGCGTGGAGCATGGTTCATGCTTTGAGGGTATCCTTTGAATGCTTACTCCCCAGCCCCTTTAGGGGCTTGGGAGAATATGTCGAATTAAGGCCAGTTGAAATGCTCAAAATCCTTTGAACACTGCATGTGAGGGCCGTCAAAACGTTCGATTACACCTATTTTATTTTCACACACCGGGCAGGTGGACCTATCAGCAATATGCTCCATCCAAGCAACACGAATTTCGGGTTCATCGCTGGAGTCTAATAGACTCTGCATTGCTTCTCTAAGATCCTTGGGGACTTCAAAACCTCTCGATGACCAAGGGTCTTCAACAGAATCCAATTTCTTCATCGACTTCTTCATTCTCCTCAACTTTGCAAATACCTCAGGAGATGATGACGGGCCTCCGTCTTCAACACCAAGCGGCGTTGGCCCACCCTTGGCTATTAATGGAAGCATAACATATGACAACACAAAGCCTCCTAAGTGAGCCATATGAGCCACATCACTTGGCCTTGACAAACCATAATTGGAATAGGCTCTAAATACCTCGATTGCAAAGTAAAAAAGGGCGAGATAAATTACTGGCCATTTTCTAATTAAAATCAGTGGAAATGGGATTTCATCCTTGGGCCATCCAGCAAGGTAAGCACCAAATAGCCCAAATGCTGCACCCGAGGCGCCTAAAGCAGGAGTTGTAGATTGAATATTGAATAAATACCATGCAAAAGAACCACCGAATAATCCTATCAAATATATCGCAGTAAATCGTTTCATTCCCAAACGTTGCTCTAAAGGAATGCCAACAAGAGAAATTACCAAAATATTGCCCAGTACATGAGTTGCATCAAATTGACTGTGAAGGAAACCCGCAGAGAAAAAGGTAATCCAGCCGGATGGTTCTCCCGCTCTTGCCGGTATCATCCAAAGGTCACTCCACAACCAAACATCGACCCAACCCTGGTTAGCAAATAATGCCCAAAATACCTGAACTAGATAACCCAGCAATAGTCCAACTGTAATTGATAAGGCGATAGATGTTTTATTTCTAACAGCATAAATCAATGGCCAAATTATTACTGCAACCCACACCAAGAAAAGCGCCCATTCAACACCACTGAATGAGTTGAACTGTGCGGCCATGACACTGCTTTGATGGCATCACTTTTGAACTACCGCAAATATTGAGCATTAGGGGAGCATTCATGGCCGGAACTCTCGTCGGCAATACATGGCAGATACCCTGCTTGAACTCAAAGGAGTCTCAATACGTCGCGGTATCGACATTGTGTTATCAGATTTCAACCTCTCTCTTGCTGGCGGCCAGTGTATTATTTTACACGGTGAAAATGGTTCGGGTAAATCGACTGTTATTGAAGCAGCAGCTAGACTACTACCCATGGAAAAAGGAGAAGTACGCCACCATCTAAACATGGTTCACGATAGTGAAGGAAGAAGAAAAAATCCTAAATTTCCATTCGGCCTAACCCTCCAATCAAACGGCCTTGTGCCTAGTCAAACAATTCAACAACACCTCGAAACAGTGTGCGCATTATCTCAATTTGAGTGCGACTTAACCCCAATATTGGAAAGTTATGGCCTCTCTCATCGACGCCACGATAAAATCGCTCACCTTTCAGGCGGTCAACAACGCAAAGTCTCCGTTATTTCAGGGTTGATACCTGCAATGTTGAGTGAACAACCTAGATTGATTTTGCTTGATGAACCTGACTCTGGACTCGATGATTATTCCATAGAAATTCTAAAAACACACATAAATCAACTAAGAAGTTCTGGGCATGGAATCTTAATTGCAACTCATGATGAGAGATTATTTGAATGCGCCACATCACTACATGACCTCAATGAAGAAACTAAGCATGAGCCTAAAGCATGTGAGCCATGGAAACCTATTGGCAAGCAAGCCAACAATTCTTTTCTTGCCACCAAGATGGGGTGGAAATATAATGCATCAACATTGATTTCAATTCAACGAAATTGGTTAGCATCATTATTAGTTATTGGAACATTATTAGCACTAGTTGAACCCCTTTCAATAAAAGACCATGATGTTTTAGTCATGGGTTTTGTTCTTGCTCCAGCATTTACTATAGGGCTTGTAGGAGATTCTGTAACCTCAATCCTTCAAGAACAAAGAGCAATAGATTGGTGGAGGGCACAAGTACAATCAATTCCAAATTCCAACATTGAATCTTTTCTAAGTGGGTGTATTTTGACCATTTTTTCCATGCAAGTATTTTTACAAATCTTTGATTGGAGAATCGTTTTAATCGGCGGAATCATCGGCTTTGTAACCACTTTCAGCCTCCGGTTTTTGCAATTAAGTACCTTGAGACTGGCTCGTACAAATGCAGTATTCATTAGATTATTGACGCCAATACTTATTCTCCCATGGGCAATGGTTGTAGAATACTGCGTGTCGTTTTAATTTTGAAAAAAAAACAAAGGTGCAAGTTCAAAAAGTATGCCATAGACGAAAGCACATGCGAGTCCGCCATGGCGAAGTTTTACTCGCTTCAGGATTCATTGGAATTATGGTCACCTTATTTCTTGCTTTGAAGTGGGCTCCAAGTGTTTCTATCGACGCATTTGCTTCTCCTGCTGCTCAAAGAATATTCTATTGGCATGTACCATCAGCATGGGCTGCTTTCATTGCTTTTAGTGTTCTTTTTGCCGGGTCAGCACTTTGGGTATTCAAGCGAAGTCCATTTGGTTGGAGATTGCATGTTGCTGGTTCTGAAGCAAGTCTAGCCTGCGGCTTGATGGCTGTTTGGTCTGGTTGTGTCTGGGGTGCTGCCGAATGGGGCACTCCATGGGATTGGACAGATGTAAGATTAAACACATTTGGACTACTCACATTACTTGCTTTATTCTTAGTTCTTGGCAGGCAAAGTCAACCAGATGGTATTGAATCAAGAGATACTTTCTCAACTTTCGGCTTGTATGGTTTTGTTCTAGTTCCAATTACCTACATCGCCACTAGGTTCTGGCAAATTCGCCATCCAGGGCCTGTGATTGGAGGGGGTGAAGATAGTTCTCTTTCCTCTGAAATGGGACTTGTACTGCTTCTTGGCGCAATTTCCTTCACTATTCTAATTGCAGGGCATATGATTATGTCTGCCCGAATTACTGAATATGAACAAAGATTAGAAAGACTACAAAATAAAATGGATGGAAGGATTTGAAATGGAAGGAATGACATATTTAGCAATCGCATACTTGGGCATGATTCTTGGCCTCGGCATATGGACTTGGACTGTAGTAACAAGAAGTAGGAATTTACAATTACGCATAAAAGCATTAGAAAATAGTCTTGGATTGGAAGAATTTGAATCCGATATAGTTGCTACGGAAGTCAGTAATAGCGAGTGAAAGTAAGCCACAGGTTCAAGTCCAAGGTTTTACTCCCGCGTAATGGTGAGTCTAATGTCTTCGAACCTTGGAGATGATTTCTGTTTGGTATGTGGCTCGCCACCCCCTCTTTTTGGAGAACGAATGTGTGAACCTTGCTTGAGGAAAAGAATTCATCTTGCAGAAGTTCCAGAAAATGTACCATGGGTTAGATGCGCTAGATGTGAAATTGTTGAAATTCAGGGCAAATGGGTTCATTTAGATGAGAACGATATTTGGGATGAATTAGTTCAAAGGCACTTAAAATTTCACAAAGATGCTGAAGATGTGCAACTTGGCATGGAGACTAAAACCGTTTCAGATCGACACACTTTGATTTATTTACAACTTGAAGGAGTTATTGAAGATTTACTTTTCAAAGAAGAGCACACCATGAGGGCTAGAATGGCAAATGGAGTTTGTTTGACATGCACACGAAGAGCGGGTAATTATTTTGAAGCAACCGTACAACTTCGCTCAAGTGGCAGAAAACTTTCCGAAGATGAGTATGTGAAACTACGAGCCACGCTAGATGATGTTCTTGAATCACTTTCAGATGACCCAATGTTCTTCATAACCAGTGAAGGACAGGTTACTGGAGGGTATGATGTTGTTTTGGGAAGTAAAGGATTAGCCCGTTCTTGGGGTCGCCATTTGGTCAGAGAATGTGGTGGTCAAACCGTAGAAACTAATTCGACTGTTGGACGTAAAGACGGTGTTGATGTGACACGATTAACCATGCTTTACAGAAAACCTGGCTATGACCTTGGAGATGTAATTCGCTGGCGTGATAATTTTTGGCGGCCATCAACTTGGACTAAAGATGGTGCAATTGTTGAACGAATTGACCGTCAAGAAAGAACTGGTGCTTCATGGAGGGACCTTGAGTCTGCCAATGTTGTTTCGCGTATTTCCGAGCAGGTAGTTGTAGAATTAATTACTCAAGATTCTTCAGTAGGTGAATTCCTTGACCCTCACTCATGGATAATGGCATCAGTCCGCCTTCCATGGGATCACAAAGGCGATAAAAGAATTCGATTATCTCGAATTGAAGGTGAATGGATAGCTTTACAGAATTTAGCCTTGGACAATAATACAGAGGAGGACAAAATATGAGTGATGAAAATGATTCAAAACCAGATATAGTAGAATTAGCAAAAATACTTGATACTGAAGATATGATTGGTTTCACTCGAGCATTCGTTGATGATATCAAGAAAGGTTTGGAGCATGTAAATCTAGAACGTTTTCCTTGGATTGAAGATATTGCAAAGCAAAAATGGAACGGGATAATCTGTTTAGGAATGGGTGGTTCGGCTGCCGGAGGTGACTTCTTGGCAGCATTGACAAATCTAGGAGGGACTCTTCCTGTCCATATTCAGCGAGATTACAGTATGCCATCTTGGTGGGATGAATCATGGCTAGTACTAGCCACTTCCCACAGTGGAAATACTGAAGAGGCTCTTGCTGCTACCGAAATCGCACTAGAATCGGGTGCAACTGTAGTGGTAATATCTACTGGAGGTATGCTAGCTGCAATGCCAGAAATTTATTCCAGATGTCATCTAATTCCCTCTGTAGGGGGTCAGCCTCCTCGCTCAGCATTTGGTCACATATTCAGTAGACAATTAGGATTGTTAAGACATCTTGGAGTTATTGAGGAGTCAGAGGGTAATAGTGACCAGCAAATGTTGGAAAGATTACAAATCGCTTGTGATGGTTTTGATATAATTAGTGACCCAAACGGAGATTTAGTTGAGTTAGCATCATTTATGGTAAATCAGCCAATTGCTTTGGTTGGGCCAACTGAACTAATGCCAGCATTAAATCGATTTAAAAATCAATTAAATGAAAATTCTGCTAGATTTGCAAGAGTCGGAATAGTTCCTGAAATGAATCACAATGAAAGTGTAGCATGGGGTGGAGTTGGTGGAGATAAAGATCCAGCATCAGACCAACAGGTTTTGTTATTTTTGACATGGAGCGGCATACACAAGCGTGTGTCTCACCGTATCGATTGGATGATTGCCCATACAACAACCGACTTTGCTTGGAAAATGCAAGGAGAAGGGGATACGTTGCTAGAATCTCTATTGCACCTATGCATTGTCATGGATTGGTTATCTATTGCCCTAGCATTATTACATGGTAAAGACCCTGCTGCAATAGGACCTATCTCAGCATTGAAAGATTTCTTAAATTCAAAAAATTGAATTTATAAAAAAAAGCCCCCCCGAAGACCGAAGTCCTCGGAGGGGCAATTGTATTCCGCAGAATACATTAATCATTAATCATTAAGCAGTTAAATTACTTCACTCAGCACTTGCTTCAGCAGCGGCCTCAGGAAGCATCTCATCGATCTTAACACCGATAAGAGCACCAACACCAATGAAAGCAGCATCGCAAATCCAGTTAACTAGAGTGTCAACAAGACCATCAGCACCGCTTGTGATGGAAGCTCCCATCTCATTAGCACCAGAGATAGTCATAACACCAACAAGAGCCATTAGTCCAAATGCACTTACCCACTCAGATTCACAGCGTGTGTGGATTTGCCACCAAACTGCACCAGCAGCGATCATTGCAATTACTGACCAATATACATCACCGATTTCTGTGATCCACATATCAGTTGCTTCCCAGCCAGTTTCAATATCTCCTGCTTCAGTCATTAGGACGATAGCTAGAGCAGCACCGATTACTTGTGCAACCAGTCGCATTCCATTTTCCATCCAGTTTCCTTCTACATCAGACAAGTCACCTGTTAGCATGTGGCACCAAGTAACTGCAGGTAGTATATGTGCGCCTGTAAAGGCCATCCATGCAACGGCAAGAGCAACGCCCATACCTAATCCACCAGTCATTGTTAGGCTAATTCCAGCACCTAAGGCGCCACCAAACAGTACCCATGAGAGCATAAATGCTCCTCCAAGTTCATTCATATTTTGTTTCCAATTTATTTCCATTTATTTTTTCCCCCCCGCTATTGCGAGTATTAGTCTCTTGCCCTGATAGTATATAACCGCGATAGTAAGTTAGGTGTTCAAAACCCCCGTTTTCCATAGTTAAAATTATAAGCCGGAAACAAGAAAACAGTAGGTATCCATAGACACACCTTGTTTAGATATCAGTATAATTTACCTAATACAAGCCTAGGGTCAAGATATACTTGTAAAGCCCAATCTCTCTCACTTTGCTCCACTACTCCCGGCATGTCATATGTGTCTGGCTCAACCAAAGATAATTGAAAATGAAGATGTGGCGGCCATCCTCCATTAACTTCCTCACTTCCTATTTTTGCTATCATTTCACCCGCTTTAATTTGTGAACCAATCTCAAGATCTTTGAGGCTATCTAAGGAAAGATGGCCATGAAGTGCCCATACCTTTGTTTTGGAACCGAAATTTTGCGAACCAACTTCTTCGGGCAATGAGACATAATGCTCCGTAACTATTGTTGGGCCATATGAACCATCTTCAGAGTTATTGCCAAAACTGTGTATTACTCCATCAAAAAATGCATATACTGGAGTTGCGACTGGTGCGCCGATATCTAATCCGACGTGGACATCTCTAACTCCACCGAATAATTCAGTTGTATACATTCCAGGTCGATACTCATCATACCTCCCAATTTGATAATCATAAGGGCAGACCCATGTTTTATCTTCCCCGCGAGTGAAGTCAAATACCCAGTACTCCTCTGGCATATGTATCACTGGATGAAACGCCTCTGCCTCTGCGACCATGACACGATGAATGGGTGTTTTCTTTTGATTCTTAGCCGAACAATCAAGACCTAAGAGCGCTGGGGTTTAGCCATGATTCTTACGAGTATGCTTATCCTACTCGTGAGTTGTCTACCAGGATATGCTTTGTGTAAAGTATTGGATGGTAGTGCTGATTTATGGAGAAAGATGTTGTTGAGTCCCGCATTAGGGTTACTTTTGATTTACGGATGTTCTGGCCTTTTGGTACTTTCCGGACTATGGACTGCAATGCTCATGAGCGCAGTAATTCTTCTACTCAATACACTATCTCTAGCTCACATAAAAAGAAGAATTGATATTGAAAAAAAACTTACTCCATGGCAAAAATTAGAAGCGGTAATGCATGGTCAAATATTGGAATCAGAAGACCAACATATTACAGAAGAGGCTGCTGCGCAACAGTGGTTTCAAGGTAGACGGTCTCCGTTATTATTTGCTATAGGTTCAATTACCGTTATTGGAGTTTTTTTACTTCCATTTATCCAAACACTTCCATTTGGAGTTGACTGGATCGGATTTTCAATGCTTTCGGGACAATTATCCTCTGTTGGAGACTTGTCGCTTTCTGGGACAAATGAAGGATTTTGGACATATCCTCCAGCATTCCCCGCATTATCAGCCTGGATACAGGAGGTCCTTGGACTAGATGCTGGACGTGCGGTTTTCGAATTAGGCCACTATAGTTTAGTTGTAATTCTTATCGGACTTGCGGGTGCTTTAGACCACCATGGAAGTGGCGCACACGGGCTTTTAGCACTCTCACTTGGATTTGGACTATTTGCTAAAGCATATGATTCTGGATATCCAACGGTCTCTAGTCAACTTGGACTTGTGATAGGGTTGCTTGTCTTACTAAGGCCGTCTTCCACTAGAGGTGCACACCATACTAGAGGATTTATCGTTGCAGTAATATGTGTCACATTAATTCATCCAACAGGTGCCATATATCTTGGAATGCTAATGGCCGCACATATTTTTATCGGAATTAGTTTGAATAAACAATACAGCGAGAATATGCAGAAATTACTGCTCGCCTGTTCTATTCTTTTGACCATTGCTGGTGCGATTTCAGTACTTTTATTGGCACCTAGAATGCTTGACTCCGCAGTTTTTGCTGAATATGGGTGGCAAGGCGGGAGGCCTCTCTTAACTTTCAATGCAATTCTACTTGTACTGGGTGGAATTGCTGGATGGAAATTACGCTCGACTGTTGAAGGACGATTATTGATTACTTGGTTTGCAGGGTTATGGATTTTATCTTCCATACATCTGATCGCTGGCCTAGAAAGTATCCCTGTACTTTCACTACTTTCTTACACTCTTTATTCAATGGGCATTCACGCATTTCATGTCCCTCTAGCCGCTCTTCTGGCACTTTGGTGGAGTCCGACAACTGGCCTTACTTCGCTCGAGGAAAAACGTGGTTTGATGAGTATTGGTTGGGACCCATCTATTCCTCAAAAAGTTTCAACTATAATGACTATATTTGTCCTTCTTGGAGTTGTTTTTGCAAATGCAGTGGTTTGGGAAATTGCCACCCATGATGAATTGAGACCAATTACACAAGGAGACTTGGAAATACGTGAGAAACTATCCTCACTACCAGATGGAAGTATTGTGTACTCTGAAAATGCTCATTGGGGACATGTTTTTGATCCACCCTCAAATGTAAAATTGACAAGTATTCCGACATTAGGTCTAGTGCAAATGGATTCCAGCATCCATTCTAAGGTGACTACTGCGATATACTTGGATAATATTACTGCAATTAAGGAATTTGGAGTCAATTATGCCATAACCTCACCGATTGGGACGATGGGTTGGACTTTTGCAATGTCTCAATATTGGATGGAAATTGAAAATATAAGAGGTAGTAAATTATGGCAATTCCGGCCGTTAAAGGATGCTGAAGTTTCTCAATTTACAGTAGTTGATGAACAAAGTTGTAACGAAGGTTGTGATATGAGAATTGAGCCATGGAATGAACATCGTTTTAGAAGTCTGGATAACCTTTCAGAAAATAGGGCCTTTATTGAACAAGGCACTGATTCGGAAATACGATTTTTACACCAGGGGGAGTCAAAACAAAATGCAACTGCATGTTTAGTTTACGAAGCAATAGGAGATATTGATGATTTAGTCATATCTTATTTGGGAATTCAAGCAAGTGAAATTTATTCTTCCTCGGGATGGAATCAACAATGCTGGACAATGAATTATACAGTAGAAAATATGAATTTTAAATTTGCATGGGATGATGATTCAAAACCGGATAATTGGTTTAATCCTACTGGGTTATCTGGTAGAGGTGATAGAATTGTCGACACCAGTGGAATTCGGATTCACTGGCTGGAAATACAATGATTTGTCCTATAATGACAGAAGCCATCAAAAATAGATGCTTGTATTGATGCTCAATGAGGAATGTTGTAATCATGCTTCCCACCTTGGATGAAGCCAAGGGTTTGGAAGTCGTAGCAGACAACATACCTCGCGAAAAAATGAAGGAAATGGGATGGGATTGTCAAGTATGGGTCATCGATGGAGGCAGCACTGATGAGACTAAATCCGTGTCAAAACAAAATGAATTTCACTTTATACCTCAACAGGGTAAGGGCAAAGGTGCTGCTATGCGCCTTGGATTTACTAAATTCCTAGAATCTGGAAATGATGCATTGGTGATGCTCGACTCTGATGGCACATATGACGCCAAGGAAATTCCAAAGTTCCTCGAGAAACTTGCTGCTCATGACGTGGTAGTAGGCGATAGGTTGAATGGAGATATCGACCCAAATGCAATGACTCGACTAAATTATTTTGGAAATCATATTCTTACTTGGCTTGCAACTGGTATGTATGGAATAACGATAAATGATTTATGTTCGGGTTATTGGGGGTTCACCAAAAAGGCAATCTCAAGAATGAAGTTAAATTCGATGAAATTTGAAATAGAGGCTGAAATGTATACCTCTTGTGTGAACGAAGAATTGGGGATAAAGAATATTCCAATTAGATACTCAGCACGCCTCGGTCAAGCCAAACTTGGTTCGGTATCAGATGGATGGAGAATATTACGTAAACTGTTTGTTAGACGAATATTTGGAACCCCTATCGAAGCAAAAATTGGCAAAGGGAATTTGGATATCGACTAAGCAAGAACTCAAAACGAAGCACACCGCCGACTAATCATGACCCGTCGCCCATGTATTGTACTTGGTGCAAGCGGTTTAGTTGGTCAAAGGCTTCAACAGAGACTAATTCATCATCCATTCTTTGAACTTAAAGCAGTATCTGGAAGCAAACAAACGGCTGGCAAACGCCTCGATGAAGTAGAATGGCGCCTCGAACAGGAAAGACCCAATTTGCCAGATATTGAAGTTCTTGATTTGGACTCGGATGAGTTTCTCTCAACCTTGAAATCACTTGGAATCGAGATTGCATTTAGTGCTTTACCTGATGAAATAGCAGCCAAAATTGAACCAAAACTAGCAAATTCAGGAATCATAGTGTTCTCGAACTCAAATGCTTACAGAAGAAAATCGGAAGTCCCTTTAGTGATTCCTGAAATCAATCAGAACCAACTTTCACAATTTGGAAAGGGGATATTTTGTGCTACTAATTGTACTCTATTACCTGTTGCAATACCGCTTTCAGCAATATGTCAAACACTGGAAGTTAATCATGTCCAAATGAGAAGTAGGCAAGCATTATCTGGAGCTGGCTGGAGACTATTATTTGACCAAGATGCCCTAAATGGAAACCATGACAATTCAGTCCCTGGAGAGGCTGAAAAGATAACTGCAGAATTATTGCACATTTTTAATCAAGCCGAAAATAAAAATATTGCCATTTCATCTTTCAATACCGATTTCCAATGCCAACGTGTAGCTAGAAAGGATGGTCATCTAGTATTAGTAGAAGTAACAACTGAAAAAGCCATCACTGTTGAAGAAGTACGTGAAATAATAAATAATTATAACTCAAATGTAATTTATAAATCTAGCCCGAGTTCCCCGATAAAGCCAATTCATATGGTCGACAAAATAAACACTGAACTTCATCTGTGGAGTGATGGTGAGAACTTCAGCAGTCAGCCTAACCCAAGTGAGAATTTGAAAACCGGAATGGCGATTGTCGTTGGGGATTT
>Ga0066826_10001229_pt1 | contig 13185 bp, 10 predicted proteins | sample ETNtaG_12_FD_65496 | JGI IMG/M metagenome (GOLD analysis project Ga0066826, IMG submission 65496) | Marine microbial and viral communities from oxygen minimum zone, Eastern Pacific Ocean - ETNP201306SV49 | ecosystem: Environmental > Aquatic > Marine > Oceanic | place: Pacific Ocean: Eastern... | reverse complement strand
TCCATTGCTCTTGAACGAGTACCTTTAAGTGTATCGAGAGATGATGATGCAGTTTTTAATTGTGTTTGAACTTTAGATAAATGATTTCCAAAAGTAGAAAACTCAGATTTAACTGCTGATAATATATTCCAAACTTCACTGCTTCTTTCTTGTACAAGGAGTGTTCTAAAGCCCATTTGCAGACTATTTAATAGAGCTGATAAAGTAGTTGGACCAGTTAAAGCGATTTTATGTTTTTGTCTTAATTTTTCCATAATTCCAGGTTCTCTTAATACTTCAGCAAATAATCCTTCAATAGGTAAAAACATAATACCAAAATCAGTGGTATTTGGAGGAGAGATATATTTTGTAGATATATCCTTTGCAAAAGTATCTATAGTGCGAATTAATTGTTTTCTAGCATCATCTATATCATCTTTAGTTCCATTTTCATATTTATCTAATAATACTTCATATGGCTCTGTTGGAAACTTGGAATCAATAGGAAGCCATAGGGTGTTATCATCGCTACCGGGCATTTTAATAGCAAATTCAACAGACCCATTATAATCTGGATTTGTAGCAACATTTTTACTGTATTGATCAGGTGTTAATATTTGTTCTAAAATATTTTCTAATTGATATTCACCAAATACGCCTTTTGTTTTAACGTTTGATAAAACTTTTTTCAAGTCCCCTACTCCAGCAGCAACTGTTTGCATTTCGCCAAGACCTTTATGAACGGCATCTAGTTGTTTACGAACCTGGTTAAATGACTCTCCTATTTTTTCTTCTAATGTTTTTTGAAGTTTTTCATCGACAGTATTACGCATTTTATCAAGTTGTTTTGTATTATCATCGCGTATATCTTTTAATTGATTATTAATTGTTTCACGTACATCTTTAATATTTTTATTAAACAAATCAGAAAATTGATTCAAGGTTTTTGATAATTCCTCCCTATTGCCTTTTAGAGAATTGCTTAGTTCTTCACGGTTCTTACTTAGTTGGTCGAGTGTGGACTTTTCAATTTTATCTAATGAAGATTGGAATCTTATTACAGATTCATTGATTGATTTAAAGCTTTTGTCTGAAGTTTGTGACTTTTGCTGAAACTGCATATAAAGCAGTATAATTCCAATTAATAGTATTATTCCTAGTAGTATCTCAATCATTTTTTATATCTCATTCCTTTAAGTAAATATAATTCAATCTTTATTAACTATCTAAGATAAGATTAACCAGGATAATAATATCTTGAATATTTATAATTAAATCATTGTTTAAGTCCGCATATTGGTCATATTGGGCGTTTTCTGTAATTATTGATATCATAATGATAATATCAAATATATTAAGAATTAAATCATCATTTAAGTCACCATTCATATTTGTAGTAAATTGATCGTATATACTTCCCCACATTTCAAGGCTATTATTATCATATCCAAGTGCCCAAATTCCAACTCCACCTAAGTCCATATTTTTAGCATATTCATATTTGATTGATAAGCTAAGGCTATCATCATACCATATCTGTTGCCAATTATTGTCATTGTAGGGTATCCAAAGTGAATTGGATAAAGTATTCCAATTAGAATTATAGTTATTTGAAAATATTTGACAAGAACTATATGTTCTTGCAGTGCCTGTTTCTGTTGTCGAAGCATTCATTATACTGCTTGTTACAGGCCAGTCATAACCATAGTATGGTAATCCTAATATTAGTTTATCTAACTGGTTGTTTACTTTGTCACTATAATCTTGTATAGTATAATCTAAATCGTAAAAATAGCCACCAAGTGGACTTACAGGTCCAGCTGTTTCACTTCCGCTATAAAAATAATTATATCCCATAATAAATAATCCATCACAAATTTGAGCTAAAGCATTATAATCCCAAGCATCTGACCAGTCAATAGCTGGTGTTGCCATTGTGATTATAGGATCATCCATATTTTCATGAAATGTATCAGATAGCTCTTGCATAAATAGTACTAAATTCTCTCTTTGAGTTGATGGAACAAGTTCAAAATCAATATCAACTCCATCAGCATTTCTAGATAGTACTTTATTAAGTAAATTATTAATTGCATTTGTTCTATTTAAACTGTTACTTAACAATGTTTCTAAAGAATTTGAATTGAATAATGTTGCACATAGTTTTACCTTCACACCCTGTGATTGCGCATGATTAATAAAACCAATGTTATCCCAATTATGATCATTTATAATACTACCATACTCATTTAACTCGGCTGAAAAATAATTTATTTCTGTCAAAAGCGAGTAATCTATCTGTGGGTAAGACTCGTATTCCCAGTATGGTAGATATCCTATAACTTTATGACTTAAATTATTACGATTTGAATATGTCAACTCATTTACAGTGATATCAATTTGATGATAATCAATATTTGTATTTTGATGATTTAATATCTCTTCTAAATGAAATGGTTGCCATTGCTGAGATAGTATGGTGCTAAATAATAGTAAAAATAATTTCATAAGCATTAAAATATATGTAAAAATAAAATGAAATTAATAATAATTATAGAGATTCAATAAAATCTCTTATTTTACTAAAATAATGATCTCTTGCAATTGATATAACATTATTATGACCAGCTCCATTTACTTTAAATAAATCTTTATTATAAGAGCCAGACTCGACAAACATTATATCTGCTTGGCTAAATGGTATAATTTCATCCATATCAGCATGAATTATTAAGAACGGTTTTTTATAACGTTTTATTTTCTCAAGATTATTAAATCCATCTGATAGTTTAAAATCAATTGATTTGGGGTCGACACCAAATCTTAGTAAAAATGGATACTCTGTTGCAAAGCCACTATCAATTATTGCTCCATCGAAATCTTCCTCATTATTACTCATTATATGGCATGTAGATGTAGAGCCTAAAGATCGGCCCATTAGAATAAATTTATTTTTATTATTTATTTTTTTTAGGTGTTCTTTTACATAAGAGAATATTTTCAACGAGTCATCAAGTGAGCTTTGCATGGTAGGAGTTCCATTTGACATTCCATACCCTCTATATCCAGCAACAATAAAATTTATATTATATTGATTATACATTTCTGCAATATCATCATATTCATGTGTTATCTCTGCATTAGCATGAAAGAAAAGTATCGTTGGATATGTAACATCTTTAATAAATAGTCTTATTCCTACAGATGTATTACTATCAACGCTTACTAAATGATCTTTATCATCCGTTTCGAAGTCACTTTTTCTAGGAAAAAAAATTGAATTTAAGAGATTTTGTATATCCATATGATTAAAGTATTACTTTAAGTAACTTTTGTTTCTTCAACTAAATAAGGTGTTAAAGTCTCTAAGTATAAACTTGGATTATCTAGGTGTACATTATGTCCAGCCTCATCAATAATATATTGTTTAGAGTTATCATTAGCATTTAACATAATTCTTCCTTCTTTAATATATTTCCTATCATCCTTGCCGTTTATAATAATAATAGGTATTGGCAATTTCACATAACTATTTAGTAGGTAAGGCATATTCCCTGTACTAAATACTTCAATAGATTTAGAAAGTTGAATTTTATCATGACTTAATCTTATCTCTCTTTGATGAACAAAACCTTCTTCATTTCTAGATAGCTGTTGATCAAATAAAGTATTCCTTTCCCAATCATTAATAAATTCATTAAGATTTTCTTTTATTCTAATGCTCTTATTTAAATCTTTGTTTTTAACCTCTTCTTTTTCTTCAATTTCAGAAAGGCCAACTGTACCGCTCTCTAATATTAATGTTTTTACAAGATTTGGGTATTTTGAGGCAAAAGCAAGAGCAAGTCTTGCTCCCATTGAATATCCACATAAATGAATTTTCTTTATATCCATACTAATTAAAGATAAATATAATTCGTTTGTAAAATCTTTAAAGTAGTAATCTTCATTTAAATGATTAAATGTACTTTTACCATGTCCAGGTATATCAACAGCTAGCGATGGATAATCAAGATTTTCTCTTATATTTTTCCATGATTTAGAACTCCCTGTAAATCCATGAATAAACAATATTGGTGTAGAGTTTAAGATTCTGTCTTTAGTAACGAATAATTTAGATTGATCACCTTTAAAATACATTATAATTTCATTTCCTTATTAAACCACTTTTTATAATTATCAGATTCAATATTAATTTTTTGAGAAATTAATTCAGGATTATTATAATTATGGTCTTTTTTAATTGATTTAATAACATCGTCTTTATGTTCATCTGTCGTTTTAATTTGTATTAAATATTCTTTTGTATTAATTGTTTCACCTTCCCACTTATAAATCGTAGTAGGTGAATTTATAATATGCACGCATGGTGAAAGATTATTATCTATTAATTTTTTAGCTATAATTTTTGCAATAGATAAGCTATCTGTACTGGTTTGTAATAATAAATGAGTCATATTAAGGCAACTTTAAGCTTGGCTTATTATTTAGGTTTGCCTCGAGAATTGCATTTGGTTTTTTAAGATCATTTAAAACTACAGAAATAGACTTATCTAATTGGCGGTCAATTCCTTTTCTGTAATCTTGAGGTGTATCATGTATTTCAATATCAACATCAGTTCCATAATTTTCAACATTCCATCCTACATCTTTAAACCAAAATGAAAACTCTGGTTGTGTGGTTAAGGTACCGTCAACAAGAGCATTTCTTGGCCAAATACCGATAACACCACCCCAGGTACGTTTTCCAATTAATTTACCTAGTTTTAGTAGTTTCCATGAGTGTGAAAAGATATCACCATCAGATCCTGCATACTCGTTTGTAATCGCAACCATTGGTCCAGCTGGTGATTCTGATGGATATGGCTCTATTCCCATCCACCTTGTTAAATCATAACCGATTCTTTTTTTAGCTAATTTACTTAATAATAATTGAGATACATGACCTCCTCCATTATATCTTACATCAATTATCAATCCATCATAAATAATTTCTGCTAAAAAATATCTATGAAATTCTGCAAAACCATCAGCTCCCATATCTGGTATATGTACATATCCAATTTTCCCCTTAGATTTTTTATGAACATATTCTCTGTTTTTTTCTACCCAATCTCGATAGTAAAGATGCTTATCATAAGAATTAGGACTTACAATAATATTACGTTTATTTTTACCTTTTTTATCAGATACTGTAAGTTGGATCTGTTTACCAATTTGATTAACGAGTAATTCGCCAGGATAATTTTCATTTGTTAGCATTGTATTATTTATTTTATATAATAAATCACCATTATTAATATTTAAACCTGGACGCAGTAATGGCGATGGATACGAATCCCATAAATCGCCTTTTGCAATATTATTTATTTCATATGCTTTAAATCTTTTATTGTATTTAAAACTAGCAGATAATAAGCCTATGTTATACTTTCTTATTGGCTTATAATCACCTCCAAATTCATAACAATGTGATGTTCCAAGTTCTCCTTGCATTTCCCATATTAAATCTGAAAACTCAGTACGAGTACTTATTCTATCGATTAGCTTATAATATCTATTGAATATTTTTTTCCAATTTATACCTGACATATCCGAAGTCCAAAAGTAATCACGTTGCAATCTCCATGCCTCAGAATACATCTGTTTCCATTCCGACTTAACATCAATACTTAGATTTATTCTTGATAAATTAATTTTTCCTGTCTCTTTATTAAATTTACTCTTAGTAATAGCCTCTTTATTAGGGATAGACTTAGTTGTTAATACTGTTAATGAATTATCAGATTTAATAAGAATATTTGATGATTCATTATCAATGTAAAATGAGGTAGCACCCGAGTAAAACATCTTTTCTTCTAGTTTATCTAAATCATAATAAAAAATTGTACCTTTTAAAGGACTGCCCATTGAATACCAACCGTCTTCCCTAGAACCTTGTATTGGCCATTTCATATAGAATATTTTATTATCAATGAAGCCGATACTATCATCTAGTGTTGTTTCTTTAATTGGCACTTGAATAATTCTGTTTTTAATATTATTAAAATCTATGTTTACTTTAACTTTACTATTTGATTTCTTTTTACCTTTTTTTGGCTTATCATTACTTAATGCACTTTTTATAAATGGAGAATCTGTTTTTTTATTAAGTATAATTATATAAGGCTTCTCTGATTGAGTAAAGTTTAAATCAAACTGTATGCTGTCATATACAGGATTAAAAGTCCTTTTTGATATGAATGATAAATATTTACCTGAATTATCAAAAACTGGAGAATAATCTTGATTTATAGCATCTGAAACTTCTATAGATTTTTTGCTTGATAATGTATAAATCTTTATAACAGATCTTCTGCTGTTTAATGAGCATGAATATGCAATATATTTACCATCAGGAGACCAATTAAAATCTATTGGATGATTTGTGCTATGGTCAACTTTAATTATTGAATTTTTGGATATATTAAATAGGTGTAGTTCATGTTTATGGTTTAAAAAAGCTACAATATCTAAAGTGGGAGATTTTTTAACATCTAAAATTCTTCCTAAATCTTTTTTAAATGATTTGATCAATTTTGATGTTTCTAAATTATACAATTCAAATTTTTCAACATTATTTTCATCTGAACATAAAAGGAGATTCTTATTTTTATTAACTTGTATTGGATGTTTGTATCTAACACCGTTTAATTTTCCATATTGTAATGCTGGTCCATCCCAGTTACCCATTACAAAAGACTTTCCTCTTGAAATAATGTTTAATAGCTGACCATTTTTAGATAATGAAGCATGTTCTAAGTATTTAGTAGAACAAGAAAATTTTCGACCAGAATCTATATTGCTATTTGTGTAATTAATACTAACTTTTTTGTATGTATTTAATTTAGTATTAAACACAAATAATCTAGCACCACATTGATAAATTATTTTAGAATTGTCAGATGATGCATTTCTAACATAATAATTTTTATGATTTGTATGTTTTGTTAATAATTTACCATTTTTCAAACAAGAATAAATATTAGCGATTCCTTCATGGTCTGATATAAAATAAATTCGTTTATTTACTATTAGAGGACAAGCTAAATTTCCTTTAAGGTTGATTAATTTATTAAAATTATTCTTATTATAATCTATCCAAAGTTCACCAGCTGTGCCACCTTTGTACCTCTTCCATCTTGCTGGATCTTGAGTGTTTCTTCCAATAACAGTAAAATCACCATGAATTGCAATATTAGAAGAGATTCCAAAATCCATAGCTTTAGATTTATTATTTTTTATATTAAAAATTCTTAAGTCTGATATACGGCTAAATGGTTTTTCTAAATCAGATGCATAAAAGATACCTTCTTTACTCCATAAAGCAATTTTGCTAATAAAAGCTCCTTCGAATGTTAATCTCTTAGAAACGCCACCATCTGAGGGTATAACGTATACTTCCGTATTGCCATCCTCTATTCCAACATAAGATATAAAATCACCATTTGGAGAGAATTTTGGCGATGATACATTTGATATGTTCGTTGTTAATCTCTTTGTATTAAAATTATTAATATCGCTAATCCATAAATCATCATCTGAAATGAACGCGATCTTATTTTTATATATTGTTGGAAATCTATAGTAACCTTGCATACTTACCTAAATATTTAATTAAAATAACATTTAAATTTAAATTTTTATTATGTAATTATATAAATTAATTTTAAGTTAATTTATCTGTGAGGGTAAGTAATTTTCAGAACTTTCAACTTATAAATAGGGTTTCTTACTTACCTTATTCAAAAGTAGGCCTTGTTATATTTAATATGATTGAAGGAAACTTGCGATTTTGGAGGAGTTACCCACTGTACCTAAATAAAGGTCATCTGAAAATTACTCTCACAGGTTATTTTGACTTTTTTAATATTTTATTATACATACCCTTAGTAGATCTAAATGATAATTTTATATAATCAAATTGATCTTTTCTATCTATAACATTTGTATTTGTATATATATAATCAATAATGGAAATACTGTTATATGGTAATTTAATTGTATATATCTTAAGGTTTTCATTCACTATATCAATTATGCTTTTAATCAAGATATTTATATTTAGTTTTTTTAATGATGATACAAAAAGTGCATCTTTATACTTTATTTTTAGCTCTTTATAAATATTATTATCGTTTATGATATCAATTTTATTAAATACAATTATTGATTTTTTTTTATGACATTCTAATATCTTCAATGTTTCTTCTATAGTGTTTAAATGACCAGAAATATCTGATGAGCTTATATCTATAATTTTTAGTAATAAATCAGCATCTTTTATCTCACCTAATGTTGATCTAAAAGAAGCTATTAAATCAGTTGGTAGATTTCTTAGAAAACCAACTGTATCACTTAGTAAAATTTTACTTCTATCATCTAAAGATATATTTTTTGTTGTTGTATCTAGAGTTGCAAATAGTTCATCTTTTATATATGTTTTGTGACCACTTAAGTTTTTAAAAATAGATGATTTTCCTGCATTAGTATAACCTACTAAAGCCACCTTATATACACTCTTTCGTGATTTTCTTTGAGTTATTCTTTGTTTCTCAATTTGAGAAAGATCCTTTTTTAATTTATTAATATCTCTTCTTAATAATCTTCTATCAATTTCAATTTGTTTTTCACCTGGTCCACCTCTTGTTCCAACTCCACCCATTTGTCGCTCTAGATGTGTCCACTGACCAATTAATCTAGGCATCATGTATTGAACTGCTGCAAGCTCAACCTGTTTTTTAGATTCAATTGTCTTTGCATGTTTAGTGAATATATCTAAAATTAACTTTGTTCTATCTATAACATATATGTTATCACCAGCAATTTTTTGTATTCTTTTAAAATGACCTGGGTCAAGTTCATTGTTTATAAAAATAGTATTATATTTTAATTCCTTGCATTGATTTACAATATTTTGAATTTTCCCCTTACCAAAAAACGTTGCAGAATCAATTGTTTGTTTATTTTGGATTGAACTATCTTCGATAGAATAACCAAGAGTATTAGCAAGCCTTTTCATTTCTTCAATTTCTTCATTTAAATCTTCTTGATTAGTAGTTGGAAGTGATAATGATAATAATAATGATTTAATCATTATTTTTATATAGGTATATATTTGATATATACATTTCTATTATAAGCAAAAGTATAACTGCATAAAGTAAGAATTTCCATAAATGTAATCCTGAGATAATATTATTTAAGACAATGCTTAGATCTTCGATAGATGTGATAATTATTGGGTTATTAAAATATGTTATTAATTTATTTTGAGTCAATTTATTATTGTTTATTTCATTTTGAGAAATATTAATTGATTTATCAATAATTAACTGATTATTTGAGTAAACTTTATGAAAACCTGGCTCTGTAAAATATAGGTTATTAGTTTTAAAATATCCTGGTGTATAATCAAAAATACTATTGTTGTATTTATGAACTAGTGACTTTTCATTGTACATATTGCTTATAGCTAAATAATCATCAACATAATCATAATAACTGAAATCATTAAGTTTTATTAAATAGTTTAAAAATGGTATAAAAGATCCACTTAATGGTAATGTAGATGATTCAATATCAAGTGGTATAGTAAGTAAGTATAAATTGCTGTTATTTGATACATATTGATCAAGGAATGAGTATTGATTATTTATATATAATAAAGTATTATCAGAAGGATTTAAAGCAAAATGATTATTTATTTTAACAGATGTATTATTGCTCTTAAAAATTTCATTTAGAATCTCATTACTTTTATAATCTTTGCTAAGACTAATATTGTTTAATGGTATAATTTTATCTGTTTTATATCCCTTAATATCTTTAAAGTAATTACATAAATTTTCAATATAAAAATTTTGTATTGGTACTACGACTAAATTTGGTGATTTGATGAGTAAATTGGATGTTATATTATTATCTAAATCTTCTGTTCCAAATTTTATGATTGAATCAAATTTTTCATTAGTATTTAATATATTTGCTGTTATGTATTCTTTAATACTAAGATTTTCATATAAATCATTAAAAGCTAACAGAGCATTTTTAACGTATTTTGTATCTTCAATATTTGAATATACTAATGCAATATTCTTTTCAACATCAACATTTAAATTAAAATAATATGTATAATCGTTAATTTTAAAATAGCAGTTATATGTTCCTTTATCTGGAAAAGATGTTTGAAACTCTAGTTTTCTTATCTCATTCTTATTGAAATTAATTATATTTTCAGATACTTTAATATTATTAGAAAACAATGATATTTCTATATCTTCAAATTCATTGTTTGTTATATTAACTGCATCTATCATTAGAGAAATAATTTTATTATTTGATATTATATTTTCATTAATAACTAAATCTTTTAATATTATATTATGATTCAATGTTTTATGTTCATATATAAACACATTCCACGAATTAAAATCAATATTATCAGAATCTGATATAATAGAATCATTTAAATCAGATATAATATATATATCTTTATTAAGATATAAATCACTGCTATCATTAAATTCTAATAATTTGTTAGTAAGATTATAACTCCCATACAATCCAGAAAGATTATTTAAAGGGAACTTAATATCTTTAATGAGTGTGTTTTTTAAATAGTCCTTACCGCTAAAACCACGAATATGAATAGTAGCATTATCATTATATACTTTATGAATATTTTTAATTATAGGATTTAAATTATCATTTATAAATTTATAATTTGAATAAGAATCATCAACTAATAATAATATAATAGTATCACTTCCATCGGATATAGTTCTATTTGAGTAATTATAAACTGGTTTTGATATCATTAAAATTAAAAACAAAATGATTAATGTTCTTATTATGAGAAGTAAAATGTTTATAAGATTTATTCTTTTTAATGACTCTTCTTTCATATCAAAAAGAAAGCGTGTTGTACTAAATTTTATATTTTTATAATTTCGTTTTTTAAGAAAATGAAAAATTATAGGAATAAAAGTTATCGGAAGTAACCATAGATATATACTTGCTAAAAAACTCATTATAAATAATTATAAATTGTAAATATTAATGAAGATATAATTGGAATTGTTACATTGTCATATTTCATTGGAGTAACTAATTCAGTTAAAGCTATTAAGAAACAAATAATTAAAAAGTATGATGAAACTAATGATGCATAGATTGAAACTAATAAGAATGAAGATATAATAAAGATATAAGTTCCCTCGAGTGTTTTATTATGTACAAGCTTTATTTTACCATATTTCTGTCCAAATAAACCTGCTAATGGATCGCAAATAGAGGCTATAATCATTGATATAATTACAACATCCTTATCAAATATAAGAGTGATTAATAAAAAGGCTAAAATCATGTATGATGCACTCCAAAAAGAGTCTTTTTCATAGTCTCTAATTATAAAATCCAGGTTTATTTTTGAATATATTAAATTGATAATCATTTTATAATTAATGTTTATTAAAAACATACAAATTGTAGAAATTGTAAGAAGTATTATAAAAGTAAAAAAATTTGTAAATAAATATATTAAAGGAATTATTAGTGACGAAATATGAAAAAGTTTACGATAAACTTCATTATTAAATGATAATGCTTTATCTATCATCAAGCATAAGCTGTTTGTAACGTTCATTAATATTATCTGCGCTATATAAAGCTGAACCAACAATTGTAATGTCTATACCTGTATCATAAACACGATCTATTGTTTTTAAGTTTACTCCCCCATCAACACCAATTAATATGTTAGAACCAAGTGTATTTTCTTTTAAAAATTTCATTGAGTTTAAAGTAGATTCGATAAATGACTGTCCTCCAAAACCTGGGAATACAGACATTATTAATATATAATCTAAAATATCTAAATACTTAAGAAGTTTTTTATAATCTGAATCTGGGTTAATTGCAATTCCAGCTTTTATACCTTTTCCTTGTATATGTTTTAAATCTCTTTCAATATCAGTTGATGCTTCATAATGAAATATTAAGGTATCTGAACCTGCGTCAATATAATTATCAAAATATTTATGTGGTTCTGTAATCATTAAATGAGTTTCTAGGTGTGACGTTGTGATTTTTCTTATATCATTTATAATAAATGGACCAAAAGTTAAATTTGGAACAAAATGACCATCCATTACATCTAAATGTAATCTATCAATTCCTGCATCTTCAACAATTTTTATATCATCTTTTAATCGTGTAAAGTTTGCTGATAACAGTGATGGTGATATTACTCTTGTTTTCATTATTTTTTATCTGTACTAACAATAATATTTATACGCGCTGGAAAAGAAAGTTTCATTCCTGGCGTTTTATCTTGTTCAAGTACCGTATTATTTAAAAAATCCTTAGAAAATTCATATTTAATATTACCTAAAATTAAACCAGCTCTGGAAATCTTTTCTTTAGCTTTAAAAAGATTTAAATTAATCAAATTTGGTGTAATGTAATAATTAGGTGCTTGACCTTGACTTATTATAAAAGTTACCAAATCATTAGACTTTAATAATTTTGATGGTTTTGGAAATTGACTAATAATATGATTTTTTTTGATATCATTGTTATATTCATATAATAAAGTATCAACTTTCAAATCCAAACGTTTTAAAATCAATCTGGCATTCCTTAATGATATATTTGTAAAGTCATCTAAAATAATATCATTTTTATCACTTGCTACGGTTAATTTTATTATTCTACCAGATTTCAATTTTGAAAAGGGTCTTGGAGATATTTTAATAACATTTCCTGGAACATTCTCAGGGTTATAATCGCTAAATAAAATTTCAACTTCAAAGCCTAATTCTTTAAGTTGTTTCTCAGCAATTAAAGAATCTATAAATCGAACATCTGGTAAGTAAATATCTTTATTTTTATTAACATATAAGGAAAGAAATACATTATCAAATAATAATAATCCTAAAATTATAAAAATAAAAAATGAACAAATATATTTATAAAATAATTTCATATTATTATTTAAACATTGGATTATCTGTAAAATTCATATTATTAAAATCTTGTGCTGAAATGATTTTTTTTCCTTCAAATTGAAGTTTTTCTATTATTAAAGAACCATTTTTACAACCAACATATAATTTATTATCCTCGTAGGAATAATGTCCAATATCTAAATTTTTATTATTATAA
>Ga0066826_10001212_pt1 | contig 13246 bp, 14 predicted proteins | sample ETNtaG_12_FD_65496 | JGI IMG/M metagenome (GOLD analysis project Ga0066826, IMG submission 65496) | Marine microbial and viral communities from oxygen minimum zone, Eastern Pacific Ocean - ETNP201306SV49 | ecosystem: Environmental > Aquatic > Marine > Oceanic | place: Pacific Ocean: Eastern... | reverse complement strand
ATCCACATGTTTCATTAAAGGCGAATTTAAAAGGCTGACTGGCTGTGAATGGGCCGCCGCTAATCAAAAGCAGTCCTTTTTCATGCAAGCTTGCTGACAGCCGACGAATATCACCTTGATCCCAGAAAGGTGATAGCGTGAGGAGCTTTTCACTTGGTAGTGTAATCCAATTAAAACCATTACTGGTCTCAGGGTTTCCATGGGTGATACATTCCTGCAAAAGCTGCAACAATACGGTCTCTTCAAGACCGATAGTAGCGGCCAAAGTGGGCGAAATAACAATAGATTTTTCGGGAATTAACGACATGATATTACTGTATCAGAAAGCCACCAATTGGACGAGATAAACCTAACACAAGGCCGTATGTATATTTACGCACTAAAAATTCGCCACACCCTTCGTTATTTCGAATATCATTAGTACTGTACATAACAACAGTAATAAGCTTAAATACAACTTATTAGGAATAGGAGAGTTACGTGGCGAGCAAGACTAAATCAGCTTTCGTTTGCAATGACTGTGGCGCTGATTATCGGAAATGGCAAGGGCAATGTAGTGAATGCAATGCATGGAACACATTGTCTGAGGTACGTTTAGGCACGTCATCAAGAGGTGGAGTTGTTCTGCGTCCGGGCTTCGCTGGGAGTGTAGATAGTGCCGTTAAAACTTTGTCTGAGATTGCCCTCGATGAAATCCCAAGAATAAGCTCAGGAACTGGCGAGCTGGATTTGGTGCTGGGCGGTGGGTTTGTGCCTGGGTCTTGTGTGCTACTCGGGGGGGAGCCTGGTGCTGGTAAGAGTACAGTTTTGTTGCAGACCCTCTGTACCATGGCTAACAGCAACAGTGCGCTATATGTGACTGGCGAAGAATCACCGCAGCAGGTGGCTATGCGTGCAGCTCGACTAGATTTACCTACTGACAAGCTCGAAATTATGGCAGAGACATCGGTGGAGACGGTCTGTGCTATTGCCGAGCAGAAGCGCCCCAAAGTACTAGTTATTGACTCTATTCAAGTGATGCACTTGGAAGAAGTAGCCTCTGCGCCGGGCAGTGTCTCTCAGGTCCGCGAAAGTGCGGCAATGTTAGTAAGATTTGCCAAACAAACCGGAACAGTACTCATTATGGTGGGTCATGTGACCAAAGATGGCTCCTTAGCAGGTCCTAAAGTATTGGAGCATATGATTGATTGCTCCTTAATGCTAGAGGGCTCCAGTGATAGCCATTTTAGGACACTTCGCAGTAACAAGAATCGTTTTGGTGCGGTGAATGAGCTTGGCGTATTCGCGATGACTGACAAAGGTTTGCGTGAAGTACCAAATCCTTCAGCGATATTTTTGCAGCGTGGAGAGGAAGTGTCATCTGGTAGTGTTGTAATGGTGGTTTGGGAGGGCACACGACCTCTTCTAGTGGAACTTCAGGCATTAGTCGATGACAGCCATTTAGGCAATCCACGCCGAGTCACAGTTGGATTAGATCATAATCGATTATCAATGCTATTGGCGGTTCTGCATCGTCACGGCGGTATCATGGTAGGTGACCAAGATGTCTTTGTGAATGTAGTGGGTGGGGTCAAAGTGCTTGAGACCAGCGCCGATTTGGCGTTGATACTATCAGTGATATCTAGTTTTCGAGATAGTCCCTTACCCAAAGATCTCGTTGTTTTTGGTGAGGTTGGATTGGCCGGAGAAATTCGACCCGTCGCAAATGGTCAAGAGCGATTGCGAGAAGCCGCTAAGCATGGTTTTAGTCGAGCTATCGTACCTGCAGGGAATATGCCAAAACAACCCATCAAAGGTATGACCATAGTACCTGTTCGAAGGGTAACTGAAGCTCTTGAGGCTTTGTCTTAAGCTCTGCTCTAATGATGAGTTATGATCAATTCGTCATTATCAAAACAAATATTAATTTCTGCTTAAAGTTGTTTGACATCTAAGTATCTCGAGCGTACATTGCCCACTCTTGCTTCGGCAACAGGTTCTGGATACTAGAAACTTTAGTTGAAAGTTAAACGGGAAATCGGTGCGCTAGATCTATTATTGTAAAAGCCATCCCGATACTGCCCCCGCAACGGTAAATAAGAATGTTCGATAGTAATACCACTGTGCAATTGCATGGGAAGGTTATCGAATAGAGCAGTTTGCTCACTTATGAGTCCGGAGACCGGCCTGTCGCTATGCAGACAAACCGCGGGGTGTGGTCTTGTGCTGATTGACAGTTTCTGTCGTTCCGCTCTTCTATTGCTCCTCGCATCTTTTTAAACGTAATCACTCGGGTGTGAGTGTAAGAGATATATAAAATGAAGTTAAACATACATTATGCCGCAGCATTTGCGCTGGCGGTTAGCTCCTTAAGTACGCACGTAATGTCAGACACTAATGCAGAAATAGAAGAAATTCTTGTCTCTGCGTCCCTTATCCCTATTTCAGCTTCACGTTCAGCTAATGCTGTTACCGTGATTGACAGAGAGCAATTAAAAAATCGAGCAACAGTTAGTCTCAGTAACATTCTTCGCGATGTCCCTGGGTTCTCAGTGAGTCAAGTTGGAGTCTTAGGATCGCAAACTCAAATTCGTGTGCGTGGAGCAGAAGCCAATCATCTGCTCGTAACAATTGATGGAGTTGAAGCTAATGATCCTTCTCAGGGTGATGAATTTAGCTGGGGAACCCTAACTGCGTCTGACATAGAGCGTATTGAAATTATTCGTGGACCACAGAGTTCACTGCGAGGCAGCGATGCAGTGGCAGGCGTAGTGAATATTATTACCCGAAGTGCTGATAAATCTAGCGTCGGCTTGTTTGTAGAAAGTGGTAGCTGGGCTACCCATCACAGTGGATTTAACATTGGTCACAAGCAAGGTGATTTCGATATTCGCTTTGGCCTTAGTCATATTGAGTCGGAGGGAGACAATATTGCTCGCACAGGTGATGAAAACGACGGTTATCGTAACACTACTTTCAATCTTAAATCAGGTTTGAGGTTGAGTGATCAGATGAGTATCTCATTTGCTGCGCGAGAGTCTGACGGTATGAATCAATTTGACGCTGACAATGATTTTGATGGCTTAATCGAAGATCAAGACAGAGTATCAGAATTTGAAAATAGCACGATGCGTTTACAGGGCGACTATTCCTCCAAAGATGGATCTTGGCAGCACAAAGTTTTGATAAGCCAGTCTAAGAGCGATAATGTCGCTTTTGCAGATAAGGTAAAGGGCAATGTAACCGCTTCAACAAAAGATCAATATCAATATATTGGATCTCTCTCGTGGGATCAGGGAGCGCAGAATATCGCGGTTTTAGTTGAGCGAGAAGAAGAGGATTGGATGCAGCGAGGCGAAATTTCATGGGGTATTTATGACCCTAACCAAGATCGTGAACGTGATACTGATAGCCTGGCTGTTGAGTACCGATCGGATGTTAGTGACCAATTAACATTGGCTGCCAGTGGTCGTCATGATGATAATTCTGAGTTTGATAGCGCAAAGACATATAGAGCAGAAGTGATTTATCAATTATCAGAGGCAACACGTGTTCGCAGTGCTGTGGGTACGGCAGTAAAAAATCCAACATTTACCGAGCGCTTTGGTTTTTATACCAATTTTATTGGTAACCCAAATCTAATTCCTGAGGAATCTACAAGTTTGGAGTTAGGCGTTGATCAGGAGGTGATGGACGGAGGTGTAACCTTATCACTTACAATATTTGATGCAGAGTTAGAGAATGAGATAGACGGGTTTGTCTATGATCCAGCGACATTTGCGTATACCTCTAACAATATTAATGATACAAGTGAGCGTAAAGGTGCTGAACTAAGTGCTGTAGGTGATATATCTGAATCCTTATCACTGTCTGCGGCTTATACCTATGTTGATTCAACGGGCGACGATTCTGCCCGAGAAGTACGAAGGCCGAGACACGTTGCGAGTCTAAATTTAGGATGGCAGGCAGCTGATAATCTTTATTTAAATACAAACATTCAGTTTACTGGAGAGCAGACCGATATTTACTTCCCACCTTTCCCGGAGCCATCACAGGTTGTTGATTTGAGTAACCACACTCTATTGAATATTAATCTTAATTACTCGGCGACTAAGCAGCTTGAGATGTACCTTAAGGTAGAAAATGCTCTAGGTGATAACTATGAGGAAGTGTTCGGTTATCAGACGCTAGGTTTCGGTGCTAGCTTAGGATTACGTTATAGTATGTAAACCATTCATCTTTGGAATGAATAAGGCTTGTAGATATGACAAACAATAGCAGTGAGACAGAAGCGCGACACAAGAAAAAGATGCAAAAGCAAAAGCAGAGCATTGATTCAACAATAGCCTCCGCGGATAAAGAGCAAGGTGTTGTTATTTTGCTCACTGGTGATGGCAAGGGCAAGACTAGCTCAGCATTTGGGATGGTTTTGCGAGCTCTTGGATATGGATATAGAGTTGGCGTAGTTCAGTTTATTAAAGGAGAGCAGTTGTCTGGAGAAGAATTGTATCTTAAAAATGAATTACCAGAAGTAGACTTTTATCAAATGGGGACGGGGTTTACCTGGGATACTCAGGATCGCTCAGGTGATATTGTAGCAGCAGAAAAGACGTGGGCCGTAGTTGAGCCTATGTTAAAAGATGAACGTTACCATTTGGTGATTTTAGACGAAATTACCTACATGCTAAGTTTTAAATATCTGGATGAAGATAGGATAATTAATGCCATAAAAGCACGACCCACAAATCAGAGCGTTGTTTTAACAGGGCGTGGCGGTGGAAGTGCCATTAGAGATATTGCTGATACTGTGTCTGAAGTTAAAGATATAAAGCACGCCTATCATTCAGGTATCAAGGCTCGTAAGGGCGTGGACTTTTAATTGCGTAGGGTATCTGCGCAAGGTCTTAGTATTTTGCTATGGGTTTCTCTACCTGTAGCGGTAATACTGGGACTTAACGCAGGTACCGTCAATATTCCTATTGATGTAATTATTCAGCAGAGTACTAGTCTCTTCTTACAATCATCGACCACTGATATTCACACCAACCAAATTAACACTATATTGTTTGACATCCGTTTGTCACGCATCTGTCTGGCGTTTTTGATTGGAGCGATACTTGCGATAAGTGGTGCTGTTATGCAGGGGTTGTTCAGGAATCCGTTAGCCGCACCTTCACTTATCGGTGTGTCCAGCGGTGCATCGGTGGGAGCAAGTATCGTCATCGTTCTGACAGGAACGTGGCTACAAAATAATGCTGTGCTTGGATTGTCAGTGGTTGCTATGGGAGCCTTTATTGGCAGTTTTTTAATAACTCTTCTCGTCTTTAGGTTATCGACTTCCACTCTTGGCACGTCAGTAACTACTATGCTACTTGCAGGAATAGCTATCAGTGCTCTAGGAGGTGCAGTTAATAGTTTACTCAGTTACTTTGCCGACAATGAAATGCTTCGGCAAATCAGTATCTGGCAAATGGGGAATCTCAGCACAGCCAATTGGACCCGCGTGTCTATTGTTGCGGTAGTAGCCGTTGTTGTACTCATTCTTTTTCCCAGAGAAAGTAAGTCCCTTAATGCATTACTGCTGGGAGAATCAGAAGCGCGACATTTGGGTATCGATGTTCAGCGCGTGAAGAAAAAACTAATTCTACTGACCACTCTTGGAATAGGTACAGCGGTTGCAGTTGCGGGCATGATTGGATTCGTTGGCTTAATTGTCCCGCACATGGTGCGCCTGTTAATTGGGCCTGATCATCGTTGGTTATTACCAGTATCTGCCTTAGCAGGAGGGATCTTGCTGCTCATAGCTGACACCCTTGCTCGGATTATTATAGCGCCAGTGGAGTTGCCAACCGGTATTTTAACAGCAATTTTGGGTGCACCATTCTTTATTATGCTGCTCATACAACAGCGCAGAGAGCTATAGGCTATGGCACTGATAGCAGATAACGTATCGCTTCACATGTCGGGATTTAACATCCTTAGAGATGTAAATATTGCAATAAACGCGGGACAGATTGCCGCGATTGTAGGGCCTAATGGTGCAGGTAAATCAAGTTTCATAAAAGTACTCAGTGGTGACATGTTACCAACACAGGGAGAGATTACGCTTAACCACAGAGGACTGTTCGATTGGAGTCCTGATCAAAGAGCAAAAATGGTTAGCGTATTACCCCAGCACAGCTTGCTAAATTTTCCGTTTAATGCCTCCGAGGTTGTTGCTCTTGGACGCATTCCGCATCAGTCAGGAAAGGTAAGAGACACAGAAATTGTCAAAGAGGCATTGACTACTGTGGATGCCAGTTATTTGGAAAGCCGCTTTTTTACTCAGATGTCCGGAGGTGAAAAACAGCGTGTTCAATTGGCTAGAGTATTGGCGCAAATATGGGAGCCAACCACTACTGGCAATCAGTTTCTAGTTCTTGATGAGCCAACATCGGCATTGGATCTTTCACATCAAGTCCTTACCTTAAAGATTGTTTCAGAGTTAGCGGACCGTGGTGTCGGTGTAGTAATGGTTGTGCATGACTTAAACTTGGCAGCTCGGTGCGCGGATAATATTATTGTGTTTGATAAAGGCACTGTAGTCGCTCAAGGAAGCCCTGATGAGGTCATTAATGAGCAACTTATATCTGATGTTTTTGGTATCACACCCTTGATATTAAAACACCCAGTCACCGGTAAACCTTTAGTGGTCAACTAATGCAGACTCTTTTTGTACTCTTGCGCGTGGCCTTAAGTATGTTTGTAACTTTATTGGCACTATCTTCGTATGCTGCGATCAGTGTAATGGATGATCTAGAGAAGGAAATAGTGTTGTCAGAACCCGCGATAAAGATCATTAGTTTAGCCCCAAATATAACAGAAATACTTTTCCATATTGGTGCTGGTAGCCAAATCGTTGGCGCTGATGAATATAGTAATTATCCTGAAGCAGCAAAAAAAATTATTCGTGTAAATAATCATTCGATAGCTAATTATGAGCTTATTCTGTCTTTACAGCCGGATCTAATATTAGCTTGGCACTCAGGTAATGGCATTGAGATTATTAATCGATTGCGTGAATTAGGATTGCCAGTCTTTGTTATCGAAACAACCAAGATCGAGGAGATTCCTGATCTGTTTAAACGGTTGGGAAGAATTACTGGTAATGATGCGCAAAGCATTCAGGTTGCATCTGAGTTTTCAGACAAGTTAGGTAATCTTCAATCACTTTATGTGGACAAAAAGAAAGTGAAAACGTTTTATCAGATTTGGGATGACCCCATAATGACTTTAAGCGGAAAACATTTAGTCAGTGATGTGATAGAGCTATGCTCAGGTGTGAATGTGTTTGCAGAGGCTCAACCTTTAGTTCCTCGGGTTAATATAGAGTCAATTATGAATGCCGACCCTGAAGTCATTTTGTCTAGCGGCTCTGAGGAGCGCGTTGCGGGGTGGAGAAAAAAATGGGCACGTTGGCCGACTATCTCTGCTGTAGACAAAGGTCATCTGTACCTTATCCCTCCTGATTTAATGCAAAGACAATCTAATCGAATTTTAGACGCCGCTACTTACGTGTGTAATTTTCTTGACAAGTCTAGGGATGAAAAATCATTAACCCCGCAGGAATAAAAAAGCCGCTGATACAAATCAACGGCTTTGGCTCTTAATTGTCCTGCAGTGTTTTTATATTGCTGTATTTTGCAGTGACACTTGAACCTTATAATTCTCCTGAAAACCTTATTATTATAGGTCGTAACCCCTCTCATCGTGCTCAACGAGATCTAAACCTCGCACTTCGTCTTCCTCATCTACCCGTAATACTAGCAGTTTATCGACGAGTTTCAAGAGTATATAGGAGACAATGGCTGTATAGGCAAAAGTAGCGATGATGCCGACCAGCTGAACAGAGACCTGACTAGCCATATTCATTCCCTCGTTATAACCTTGACCGCTAAATATACCTAGAGCATCTGAGGCAAAAACACCAGCCAGAAGAGTGCCAAGCATACCTCCAACACCATGGACTGGAAAAACATCTAGGGAGTCATCAATTTTAAAACGTTGTTTGATCGCTTGGGTTGCGTAATAACATATGACACCGGCACTAAGCCCAATGATGAGCGCACCTGCTGGCCCCACAAACCCTGAAGCTGGAGTGATAGTGCCGAGACCCGCTACCATGCCAGTCACGATACCGAGAACTGAAGGTTTACCATGCTTAGTCCACTCCATCATCATCCAGGCTAGTGAGCCTGCTGCTGCGGATATATGAGTCACTAACATAGCCATTCCAGCATCTCCGTTAGCTGCTAATGCAGAGCCTCCATTAAAACCAAACCAACCGACCCAGAGCATACCTGCACCTGTTACGGTCATTGTAAGGTTGTGTGGAGGCATAGCCTGACGCGGAAATCCTTTACGATTGCCTAACACCAAAGCTGCAACAAGAGCACCGACACCCGCAGTAATATGCACGACGGTCCCACCAGCAAAATCTAATAGCCCCATTTCGCCTAACCAACCACCGCCCCAAACCCAGTGAGTGATGGGAGCATAAACTAATGTTAACCAAAGCCCACTGAACAATAGCATTGCACTAAAACGCATACGCTCGGCAAATGCCCCAACAATTAGTGCGGGGGTAATAATCGCAAAGGTCATTTGAAACATAGCAAAAACTGATTCAGGGATATCTCCAGACATACTTCCTTCGGTGACTTTTCCAAGGAATAAATTGTCCAAATTACCAACGTAAGCATTCATCGATCCGCCGTCACCAAAGGCAATACTGTATCCAAAGGCAAACCAAACAATGGATGCTAAACAGGTAATAGCAAAACATTGCATCAGAACTGATAGAACGTTCTTAGAACGAACTAAACCACCATAAAACAGAGAGAGGCCAGGAATTGTCATAAACAGAACAAGCGCTGTTGATGTGAGAATCCATGATGTATTCGCTGTATTTAAGTCATCCGCGAAAGCTTGTATAGGCAGTAAAGCAAGTATTATTGCTAGTGCGGTCATATTTGCCCGCTGATACTGAAAGAACATAATTTTCCCCTAGAGATAAGCACCAAATAAGTGCACAAAGTGTAATTGCGTATTTAAAATCGCACCATTATCTTCCATAAAGGATGGAGGAAAGCGGCCTAGATCGACTTATACAGCAATGAAAGCAATAACCGTGCCGTAAAGGTGCGCCTGCACCTGCTAAGGGCATTTGTGGTCACTGCATACAATGCAGAGTGTGTGTGACGTTTGAATCGCTATGTTAGGATTAAACAAGCCAGTAGCAGCTGCAGACGACTAGCGAATTCCTAAGTTCACTATATAATCCCTCGGCTTTGGCACTCCTTGGCGGGGTTTTGAATCTATACAGAGAAAAGTTACAGTAGGAATTAGATTGAACTTCAATTGGCGTGACACTAATAACTATGCGCCGCAGTTTAGGCAAGTAAATATTTTCTAGGGGAGAGTATGAAGGCATTTTCAGCAGTTCGATTAGATTTACTCTACAAGGCTTTTAAATATTTTGTCTATGGGCTTTTAACGCTCAACATCGTTTTATTTTTTCAGGAGGAATCTTTAGCGACACAACAAACCTTTAGTCAGGGTATTACACTAAAAGATATTATTCAGGGGTTTGCAGCTACTATTGATACGGCTGCTTGGGTATTGTTATTGTTGTTGTTTGAGCTAGAAACCGCTGTTCTGCAGCCTAATACTTTATCCAAATCGAGTGTGAAAATAAGTTTTGCTTTGATTCGTGTGTTCAGTTACGGATTTATTATTTATGCTTTTTACGGTTATATTTCTAAAATGCTGCTGATTAGTGGTATCTCGCCATATCCCATTGACGATGTTTGCACGCTCATCACACAGAATTTTTCAATAATTGATAACCTAGATGAATATCCAATGCTGGTTGCGGATAGCTGCAGCCCTCTTAATAACCAAGAACTATTCAAGTTGAATGGGCAGAAGATCATTGGAACAGCTGATCAATGGTCAGCAATCCAATGGTTGACGCGGGTAGATGTAATTAACTCTATCACCTGGATCATGGTGGTATTGGTACTTGAGGCAGATGTGAGGTTGCAGCAGCAAAGTCGTTTTGAAGGTACTTTGGTTTCAGTAAGTAAACTAATTAAGATCTTGCTCTACACAATTTTGTTCGCCGCCGCCACTTATTGGGGTTTTCTGGGGGACTTTCTCGATTTCTGGGACGCCTTCATGTGGCTAGTGGCATTCTTCTTCATTGAAATGAATCTATTTAAGGATGATCAGGCAGAACCAAATATTGGATAACCTATGCTGGATCTTTAGGCACAATTGCTAGAATTAATTTAGCGATACAGCTTAATTTTCCCTGATCATTTTCTAATCGTATCTCCCAAACATGGGATCGCTTACCTAAATGGATTGGCCGTGCTGTGCCTGTAATCATTCCTGAGGATACTGGACGCAAATGCGTGGCGCTGACTTCTTGGCCCAGACAAAGCAGCGAGTTCGTGTCAATTACGTGAGCTCCAGCAATACTTCCTAAAGTTTCAGCTAGGACGACATTGGCTCCGCCATGAACAATACCGTAGGGTTGAAAGGTACGTTTATCAGCAGGCATGGTGCCAGAGAGATAATCATCACCCACTTGGGTAATTTTAATCCCAAGATGTTCGTCAATAGTACCTTTACTCATTGCATCAATTAGTGCTGGCTCAGGTGTTCGATACCAAATACTAGCCATGATTAATCCTTAAGTGTTAACGAACTAGGTTTTCAGTCGTTTGTGCTTAACCCGTTTTGGTGAAGCATCCCCGCCGCTCCGTTTAACAAAGTCCTCGTGATACTCACTGTAACTGCCTTCAAAGAACACCACTTCTCCATTATCTTCATAGGCCAGAGTGTGAGTCGCAATACGATCTAAGAACCAGCGATCGTGAGAGATAACTAGTACACAACCAGGGAAAGACAGGACAGCCTCTTCTAGAGCCCGCAGGGTTTCAATGTCTAGATCATTGGAGGGTTCATCAAGCAGCAGTACATTGGCACCTTGTTTTAACGTGTTGGCTAGATGTAAACGACCTCTTTCTCCACCTGAAAGTTGCCCAACGCGTTTTTGCTGATCAGTACCTCTGAAATTAAAGCGCCCTGCATAGGCCCTAGAGGAAACTTCATAATTACCAATCTTCAGCATATCATGGCCCCCTGATATAGCTTCCCATACAGTGTGATTATCATCGAGAGAGTCTCGAGTTTGTTCCACGTAGGCTACTTTGACCGATTCTCCGAGATCGATTGAGCCACTGTCAGGTTTCTCTGTGCCTGCGATCATCCTGAATAAGGTTGATTTCCCAGCACCATTACCACCAATAATACCGACCACCGCTCCTTTGGGAATCGATAGTGATAACTGGTCGATCAACAATTCATTACCATATCCTTTGCTAACTTTATCTAGAACGATTACCTTGTCGCCAAGACGCTCTCCTGGAGCAATATAGATTTCGTTAGTCTCATTGCGAGATTGGAATTCTTGTGAATTTAGTTCATCAAATCGGGCAATCCGCGCTTTGTTTTTTGCTTGCCTTCCTTTAGGGTTTTGCCTAACCCACTCAAGCTCTTGCTTGAGAGCCTTTTGACGAGAAATTTCTTGCTTAGATTCTGTTTCTAATCGCCTGTTTTTCCCTTCCAGCCATGCCGAATAGTTGCCTTCGTAGGGAATGCCATGCCCTCGGTCAAGCTCCAAGATCCAGCCAGCCACATTATCCAAAAAATATCTATCGTGAGTCACGGCAACTACAGTTCCGGCATATTCTTCTAGAAACTTTTCTAACCAAAAGACAGATTCTGCATCCAAATGGTTGGTTGGCTCATCCAAGAGCAACATATCGGGCCGAGAGAGCAGCAATCGACAGAGAGCAACACGGCGTTTTTCACCTCCGGAAAGGGAGTTTACATTGGCATCCCACGGAGGCAGCCGCAGAGCATCAGCGGCTATATCGAGGGAGTGATCAAGGTTGTGGGCATCCCAAGATTCGATAATTGATTCCAATTCACCTTGTTTTTTGGCCAAAGCATCAAAGTCAGCATCCGGTTCAGCATAATCCAAATACACCTGTTCGAGCGCTTTGAGCGCATCTACAGCTTCACGCATACCATCTTCTACATTGCCTCGAACATCTTTGTCGGGGTCAAGCAGAGGCTCTTGAGCAAGGTAACCAATTTTAATGCCCGGCATTGGCCGAGCTTCACCCTGAATGTCGGTATCTAGGGAAGCCATTATCTTAAGGAGAGTTGATTTGCCTGACCCATTTAGCCCTAGTACACCTATTTTAGCGCCTGGAAAGAAAGATAGAGAAATGTCTTTTAGGATTTCTCGTTTAGGTGGAACGATCTTACTTACTCTATTCATTGTGTAGACGTATTGTGCCATGGGAATTTTGTGAGCTCTTAGTCGGTGAGTATATCTAGTAGTTTAGGTTGGCCTATTGCATTTTTTAAAACGGCTATTTTAGCGGAAACTTGCCTAACAGAGAATCGAATATTGCAAATTTTACGTTTAGAAGTGAATGAAAAAATGTACAGGCGAGTAGAAAAAATTCTATTTCGGGGTTTTATTTAGTGTTCATAACGTGATATGTTCTATATGTTTGCTGGTTTACACACCATGCAATCAGTAATTTAATTAATTAAAATCAAAGAAAAGGGGTAAAAAAATGGATAAGTTAGCAGCAATAGTAGGACAATTGACTAGTCTTATAGTGTCTCTGATTGTTTTGGGTGTAGCAGCTGGTGTGGTTTTTGGCGATGTTCCATTCGTAGGATCAGTTTTAGACAATGCACTTGGCTTGGTAACAACTCTTGGTGATGCAGGTTTAGTTGGACTGCTTGTCGCAGGATACTTGTTTAACGCAGCCGACTAGGTGTGTAGTTGTTAATTGAAGGGAGCTTGTAAGGGCTCCCTTTTTTTCTAAAAAATAATAGGGTGTCGTGATGTTTGATGTATTTGAAAAACTAAAAAAGCTTTCTCGAGAGTTAATTGAGGTTTTAGGGTTAGTTCTTGTTGTGGCCATCCTAGTATCCGCATTGTTTGGTCCAGAGGTGCCTTTCTTTGGAGGTATCATGGCAAATGTTCAAGGTATGGTTGATGCTCTAGGTTCCTCGGGTCTTGGTGTGGTTGTGGCGCTGTTGATCTTGTATTTTTGGAGCCGTCGCTAAAACATAAGGCGTCTTACTAGACGTCTTTTTGAATCTAGTCAAAATTTTAAAGTTTCTTAAATAG
>Ga0066826_10001198_pt1 | contig 13335 bp, 9 predicted proteins | sample ETNtaG_12_FD_65496 | JGI IMG/M metagenome (GOLD analysis project Ga0066826, IMG submission 65496) | Marine microbial and viral communities from oxygen minimum zone, Eastern Pacific Ocean - ETNP201306SV49 | ecosystem: Environmental > Aquatic > Marine > Oceanic | place: Pacific Ocean: Eastern... | reverse complement strand
AGACTCCACCACTCCGGAAGCTTCATGCCCAAGCACCACCGGAAAGTCAACGCCGTAATGGCCATCAATGAAATGAAGATCGCTATGGCACACGCCGCAGCCAAAAGTGCGAACCACTACCTCGTTAGGCCACGGATCATCCAACTCAACGTCTTCAATAACAAGAGGCCCACCGACATGATGTAAGACAGCAGCTTTCATAAGAACCCTTTACTCGTTTCAAGAATAATTTTCTCAGACTTATTGAAACATAAATTAGTGGTGCGAGACTCTTCGGAGTGTTACGTTTTAATTTGCTTCTACTAACTATGAGGGGAAGATGTAGTGGGAACATTAAAAGAACTTGGATACGAAATAAAAAAAGTAAATAAATTACAAAAGTTGATGCAATTAGTGGCTTCGAGTCGAGGGGGAGCATGGTTTTTTTCAAAAACTATGCATTGGCAAGACCGACTATTGTTCAAATTCACAAATGGACGCTTAACCCTCCCTACCCTTTTGGCGGGTCTACCAGTCATCATGCTCACCACAACAGGGGCGAAAACAGGTAAACAACGAACCATGCCTCTTCTAGGGATTCCAATAGAGGGAAATATCGCCATAATCGGATCAAATTATGGCCAAAAAAAGACTCCAGGCTGGGTGTATAACCTAGAAGAAGATCCATCTGCTGTTTTGTCTTATCAAGACCGGTCAATCTCAGTGACTGCCCGTCAAACTGAAGAAGCCGAAACAAACAAGATTTTTGAACTCGGTGGAGCTTTCTATCCCGGGTATCCGAAATATCGGGTACGAGCCGACCATAGAGAAATTCGTGTGTTTGTACTTGAAGTAGCTCCATAACTCAGTTAAGAAGCCCTTGATTTCAACCAGAAGACAAGACTGGTCTATGTTTTTAAAGTGAACGATCCGCTATTAGAACCCTTTCAACTTAAGCATCTAAAGATTCGTAATCGAATCTTTATGGCATCACACGAGCCGTCTTATTCAGTTGAAGGGATGCCAACAGACCGATATCGCCTTTACCACGAAGAAAGAGCGAAGGGTGGAGTAGGCCTTACTATGACAGCTGGTTCAGCCGTGGTGGCTGAAGATAGCGCTCCAGTTTTTGGGAATCTTCATGCCTATGACGATGCAATCGTTCCGTGGTTGCAGCGATTAACTGATGGCGTGCACGAGCATGGTGCGGCATGCATGATTCAACTAACTCACCTCGGAAGACGTTCAATCTGGTCTTATGACAATTGGCTGCCGGTTGTTGCTCCAACTTCTTTAAGGGAGCCAGCTCATCGAGCAATACCTAAAGAGGCAGAGGACTGGGATATAGAACGCATAATTAGAAAATTTGCTGATGCGGCCGAACGTATGCAAGCCGGTGGAATGGACGGAATAGAAATTGAGTCCTATGGCCATCTCTTTGATCAGTTTTATTCACCAACTACTAACTTTCGAGAAGATGAATTCGGCGGATCACTAGAAAATCGCCTCAGATTTTCCACCAGAGTTTTAGAAGCGATAAGAGAACGAGTGGGACCAGAATTCATTTTGGGTTTGAGAATGTCAATCGATGAAGTCGTTCCGGAAGGCCTGGATTACAACGCCGGAATTGAGATACTCAAAAAATTTGAAGCCACAGGATTAATAGATTTCGTCAACGTCATTCGTGGGTTAGTAGCAACTGAAGCTCAACTTTCCAATGTGATTCCAATCCATGGAATGCCAGCAGCACCTCACTTAGATTTTGCTGGGTTAGTGAAAGAAAACACTGAACTGGCAGTCTTGCATGCTTCAAAAATTGATGACGTGGCAACAGCGCGCTATGCGATTCAAGAAGGCAAAGTCGACTTAGTCGGAATGACAAGAGCGCATATGGCTGACCCCCATATTGTCTTAAAGGTAATTGAAGAACGTGAAGAACAAATTCGTCCCTGTGTTGGGGCGACTTTTTGTTTAGACGGAATTTACGCCAATGGTGAAGCGCTCTGTGTGCATAACGCAGCGACAGGACGCGAAGCAATCATGCCACACAAAATACTTCCAGCTGAAAAACATCGGCGAATAGTAGTTATAGGGGCTGGACCAGCAGGACTAGAAGCAGCAAGAGTGGCTGGAGAAAGAGGTCATGAAGTAACAGTCTTTGAAGCCATGCCTAAAGCCGGCGGTCAGATTGCGTTAACGGTAAAAAACAAGCGACGGCAAGATTTTCAAGGAGTAGTGGACTGGCGTCTTGCCGAATTAGATCGGCTAGGAGTTGAAACAATTTATGACCATATCGCTGAAGAAGAAGACATTTCAGTTCTTAACCCTGATGTGGTTATTATCGCTACCGGTGGGCTTCCACAAATGCCTCCACTCGAAAAAGGAGTAGAACTAGCAGTTACTTCTTGGGATGTTTTGAGCGGAGAGGTGAAACCTCAAGGAAGCGTTCTCCTCTATGACGACAACGGAACGCATTCCGCTCTCTCTGCGGCAGAAATCATCGCACAATCAGGAGCAGATTTAGAGATAGTCACTCCAGAGCGAACGCTTGGAATTGATATCGGGGGAGTTAACCATGTTCCCTACGCTCGAACATTCAATGAAAGAGAAACTCGTGTCACACTGAATCAGAGAGTGATGAATGTCCGCAAAGAAAATGATCAACTTGTAGTTGAACTAGGTAGCGACCATTCTTTACACCGGTCAATACGCGTAGTTGATTATTTGGTAGTAGATCATGGAACTCTTCCCAACGCAGACCTTTACTTCAGCCTTAAGTCCCTTTCTTGTAATCAAGGCGAAGTTGACCACACCGCTCTACTTGACGGTCAGCCACAGCCATGCTTTGAAAAAGAACAGGACTCTTTTGCTTTGTACCGGATAGGAGACGCGGTGGCGAATCGAAATATCCATGCCGCCATTTATGACGCTCTTCGTCTCATGAAAGACATTTAGGAAGAACTTTTAGAGGCCACCCATTCACTGCGAACCTTGCCGCCTTGGATTTCTTGTCGTCGTTGAGCAACAAAAGCATCTAACTCTTCAGCTGTGGCTTCATCTAATGCTGGAGGTTCATAATTGTTGAGCATTTCTTTCCAAACAAAGTTCGCTCGTTGACCAGCATCTGTGCTTCCTTCATCTTTCCATTTTTCGTAACTATCAGTATGGAAAATTCTTGGCTGAAAAAAAGCGTCTTTGTAATGTCTCATAGTGTGGGCCGTTCCCAGAAAATGATTACCTGGCCCCGCTTCTTCGTAGGCATCCCAAGCAAATTCTTCTTCAGAAAGGTCAAGACCTTTTGAGAATTTTGTTAACGCTCCGAGAGTTTCTACATCAAGAATGAATTTTTCATATCCAGACGTTAGGCCGCCTTCTTGCCATCCAGCGGCATGAAGAATGAAGTTTGTGCAAGCTTGAACTGTAGGCCAAACAGTTCCAGCAGATTCATACCCAGCTTGACCATCTGGCACACGTGACGCGGTGTAGTTACCTCCCGAACGGAAAGGAAGACCGTAGTAACGAGCCATCTGGGCGCAAGCGTAAAGAGCCAAATTGCTTTCTGGGCTACCAAAAGCAGGAGCTCCAGTTTTCATATCCACATTTGGCAAAAACGGTCCCTGTATGCAAGGAGTTCCGGGGTTAAGCATCTGAACGTATGCGATAGCAAAAAGTGATTCAGCATTTTGTTGAGCTATAGAAGCAGCGATAGTACTTGGAGACATCGCACCAACGATGATGAACGGAGCCAAGATCATTGCTTGCTTAGCTTCTGCATAAACTTCCAGAGCGCTGAGCATGCGTTCATCCATACGCATGGGAGAAGAAATACTCACGATAGAAAGTGCTGCAGGATTTTCTCTAATAGCTTCAGCACCGAAAATGATTTCACTCATAGTCACGGTGTCGCGCGCATTATCAGGATGTATAACGTTCCCCATGTAGGCCTTATCATTCAACGTGATGTGGGTAAGCAGCATGTCGAGATGTCGTTCACCTAAATCGACATCGTTTGGTTCAACAAGAACACCACCAGCATGATGCAGTTCAGGAGTCATGTATGTGAGTTTTGCAAAATTTTTGAAGTCCTCTAACGTTGCTGGGCGGCGCCCTTGATCAAGATCAAAAGCAAATGCGGGCCCATAAACTGGGGCAAAAATTACTTGATTCCCTCCGACAGTCAGATTGTTTAGAGGGTTGCGGGCTAACTGGGTGAAAGTGCTCGGAGCTTGATTAACGAAATGCATGAGCGTGTCTTCATCAATCCACGCCATTTCCCCTTCTACTTTCACGCCGTTTGCTTTCAAATTTTCAAGAGCAGGTGGGTGATCTATGAGAAGCATCCCCGTTTCACTAAGGAGTCGCATTGATGCTTTATGAATAGTTTCAATATCTTCGCTCTTTAGGATTTCAACAGGGTTCAAGTCATAAGTCAGGGGTTTCACACCTTCAAAAGATAAGACAGGCTCGCCTCGTCGCCGTCTAGTGGAACGACGCTTACGTGTTGAAGATTCAATTGTTTCAGAGCTTTTTTCATGTTCCATTTAGTTACTTTCAGAACGCTTGGTTTTTATGGTTACTGAGTTTTTTAAAGAGTCAATTTCTACTATGTCTCCATCTTCAATGTTTGTCATAGCTTTCGCAACACCTATAACAGCTGGGATTTCAAGTTCACGTGACAGTACTGCGGCATGAGACATTGCGCCACCTTCAGCGGTGATTAGTCCGCCAACAAGTGTTAACACTAAGTTGTAGGCAGGTGAAGTGGCTCGAGTTACAAGAATTTCTCCCGGTTGTAAACGACTCATAGCTTCTTCAGCGTTTTCTGCGACTCGAGCTATACCAGTTGTTGTTTTCTCTCCGATACCTATTCCCATTAAATGTTTATTTGATTCAGTTTCTTGAGTCCCATCCATGCCGAGTTCGTTAATGACAACTTGAACCATGCTTACTGTGGTTGCAAGCGGTGCTGGAAGAGCGTCAGTTGGGGGAGGGGTTTCAGGAGGTCCAAGTGTTAGCGGCGGGTCAAGAAGTTTTTGTTGAATTCGATTTTTTTCTCTTTCGCTGATTTCTTCGGAAGTGGGACCCATATCAGTAGTTAGAAGGTTTGTTATTTCTGTGGCGGTTAAACAAAAAATATGAGACTCTTCTAGTAGTTGAGCGGAAGACTTGAGACGTTTACTAATTTCAAGCATTGTTAAACGTAAAAGACCACAAGGCCATTCGGAGGTTATTGGCCCGTTATCGTCACGTAAATCCATAGCTTCTCTAGCATCATGAAGGATTTCATCGAAACGTAAACGTTCATCTATGGGAACTCGTTCACGAAGTCGAGCAGCTATTTTTAGAGGCTTGTTTGAGTTAGAGGTTGAGTCAGTAGCAGCAAGAATGGTTGCAAGCAAGATCTCGGGAGACTCTTTTAAGGTTGGGGTGTCTAGGTCATATCCGGCATAGAGAACAGATCCGCGATTTTTTAGGTAGGAGTCAAGTTCAGCAGAAGCAGCAGGGGATTCTTTTATATCTTCGAGAGTTTCGGGGGTCACGCCGTCTTTTTCTAGGAGAGTTTTTATTTTAAATAACGATTCAAGTGGCGCTTTCGTGGAAGGTGATGCGCCGACTAAAGCTTCAAGAACTTCTGGACCTTCAAGTCCCCATCTCTTGCTTTCTACTAAGAGCATTCCAAGTGGACCTAAATCGTAGCCATGGAGTCGAAAATGTTCTTTCATCGAAGAGCGTAGGTGGGTGAGGACAGAATTGAAATGGTCTCCTAAACCCTCATTATCTAAAAGGGAAAGGTCAATATCTTGGAAATCAAGATTCACCGAAGCAAGCCGAGGTCGAATTTCTTGATGCCATTCTTGGATAACTGCTCGAGCAGGAGAGGTAGTTAGCGTTATTTCAGCTGCTTTAGTGCGTCTCCGGAACTCAGGATGTATTCGTGTAAGAATTTTAAGGAGAAAAGTTGGTGGAGGTTTAGAGGAGGGGCGATCTGCTAAGACGAGAGGCCTCAGGCGCGTGTACATAAAGCCGTTCACGAAAGCTACAGACATAGTTTCCGCAGGGATGCCGTGAAGAGGCCATTGTTCTCTAAAAGCGTTCTCTATTGATTGCTGTAATAAAGATTGCATGATTGGTGTAGTTCCACCAGGGAAATGTGACCGATCAAGATTCCACTGTCCTGGTCCTGGAATCTCAAAATCAACATCCATGTTCATAACCTAGAGCACATAAATAGTGAAGACGAGTCCGAGTTAAGTAGATCTCTTCGATTATGCAGAAATCGTTTGTTGTGCTTTTCGTGTAGCGAACAAAGCGATTAAATAGGCGCCAGCCACAATAAACAACAAAGACCGGTAACCCATCAATAGAGCCATGTACTCTAAAAGTCCTCCAACTACCGCGCCTAATAAATTAGCTCCAAAAGCGGTAGTTGATTCCTTTTCGTCTCGGAACCGGTCAGCGAATATAAGGTTTGCTACGAAAACCGGAAGGAAAGCAATGCCGCCACCTACAAATAGACGGAGAGTAGGACCAAGCGAAAGGAGCCAAGACGCAGGCACCAACCAATTCAAAACCAGAGATAAACCTAGAAAGCCATAAAGTAGAATTGGCCGCTTAAATTTCACCCGGCGACTGACTTCAACTGCAGCAAGAACAGACCCAAGAAGACTTACAAAAACTAAAGCGTTAACAAACCACGTTGTGCCAAATAGTAAAGCAAATTGAACAACATTTTTTGTTTCCAAAAGAAGGAAAGCCAACCCCATAAAGAAAACATCGGTTTGACGGCCAATACCCTTCAAAGGTCCAGCCACCATTCGAACAGCAACGGCGGACAATGCCAATATCAGGCCAATGGTTAATAGATAAAAACTAGGAATGTGAGCCGTCCGAAGATACGGGAAAGGATGATCATCAGAAACTGGATCAGGAACATCGGAAGAAGCAACCCAAAGAGCCCCTTGAGGTTCACCGGCAGAACAATCAATCGCAGAAGCGTTATCTGTAGCTACCAAAATTGAAAAGTGGTCTGCATCTTCAAAATCAACTACGCAAGGCGGTTCATTAAATTCTTGATCAAGAGTGGAGGCATATCGATCCACTAGCCATCTTTCACGCATGAAGTTATACATTCCGAACACCCCACCAGGGCGGAGATGTTCGTTATAAGAAGAGAGGGCTTCTTCAGTGAAAAGATAACTTTCAAGACGAACCGATCCTTGCCCTAAGACAACAGTTAGCGAATCAGGTAAGGCAAGAAGGATCATGTCCCATTGACGATCAGTGCGTTCCAGAAAAGCTCGGCCGTCATTAATGTGAGAGAAGACTCTGGGATCGGCATATGGATCGTCAGGATGATTTTTGCTGGCCATCTCATGAATTAAGGGATCTATTTCAACTGCATCAACACGGTTTGCTCCACGGGCAAGAGCCTCTGAAACATCGTTCCCTGAACCTGCGCCGATGATTAAAACATCACCAGGAGATTCAGAGGTGCGAACATCATGGACAAACGAATAAGGGCTGACAACACCAACAGGAGATTGTTTCCAAGTACCAACATCGTTGATGCTCATGTCAATGCCGTTTACCTCGTTGTCTTCCCAAGACAGGGCGTAGTAAGGAGACCACGCCTTATCTTCACCAACAGATTCCTCAGCTAACACTCCAAAGAGAAGCCCAACTGCGATAAGGCGAATAAATAAAGATTTTTTGTCAGAATCATGTAAAAGTCCGAGAAAGAACAGACCAGCGACTAAACCCCAAATAATGGGGGGAGCGCCAAGAAATGAAAGAACAGAAAAGCCGATCACTCCCGAGATGGAACCAATAAGATCCCATCTATAGGCCTCAAGAGGTTCAAGTTTTGCAAAACTTCGTGCCACCCCGTCGGCGATACAAGCGATGATCGCAGCGGCAACAATAAAGATCACCGTGAGTATCAACCATCGTGGTGGGCCTACCGGCCGCTGATCGGCGAAGAAAATGAGGTCACTTCCCCCAACTTCAACACTTACACCTGCTAGTCGGATGAAAAGGACAAATAAAGCTAAGGCAATGGGAGCAAAAGGAAATAATGAACGTTCAGACCGACCTGCCCAAAGAAACCCAAGACCTATCCCTAGGAAACTCCCCACTAGTACAAAGTTTGAAAAATAAGCAAGGTAGATGACGTTGGCTCCGAGCCAACGTATTAAAGCTAATTCAACGAAAAGTAAGAGAAAGGCAGACAAGGCAAGGCGAGTGCGTATTGCCCGAATGCTGTTTGAATTGTTCATCAGATTAAGAGCGTACCGACTAGCCGCGGGTATATCAGTCTTTATCGCCTTTAATGCCGTTAGTCTCTCAAGGCGGAGACAACACTGGTTATCACAAGAGGTATTAAGCAAGTGCGAATCGTCGTAGTTCAAGAAAAACTAGAAGGTGAGCGTCGTGTCGCTTCTACTCCGGAAGTAGTTGAAGATTTAATTACGCAAGGTAATGAAGTTTGTGTCCAGAGCGGAGCCGGCACACTCGCAGGATTTGATGACGACGATTATCAAAAAATTGGGGCAACCATCGCTTCAGATTCCTCTTCTGCAATTGGAGATGAAGGAATTGTCTTGACAATAAATGGTTTACTAGGAACTGATCTCACTCCTTTGAATTCCAAACACGTGGTTTTAGGTCTCCTTGACCCTCTTTGGGATCCAGAGTTGTCTAATAAGTTGGCTGAAACTGGAGCCACGGTTCTTTCTTTAGATCTCGTACCAAGAAGCACACGGGCTCAAGTTGTTGATGTCTTGTCTTCAATGGCAACTGTTGTTGGGTTCCAAGCAATCCTCATGGCAGCAGAAAGAATGCCAAAACTGTTTCCGCTTTTAATTACCGCTGCAGGAACAATTCCTCCGGCAAGAGTGATAGTTCTTGGAGCTGGAGTTGCAGGCCTGCAAGCCATGGCTATAGCTCGGCGTTTAGGCGCCAATGTTGAAGGGTTTGACATAAGACCAGAAGCTTTGGAACAAATCCGTTCTTTAGGAGCTAAATCCATAGATCTCCTAGAAGGAGAGGAAGGAGAAACCCCTCCTCAACGTGACGAAAGAATACAAAAAGGAATGCTCCCATACTTCGCAGAAGCAGACCTCGTTATTACTGCTGCACAAATACCTGGAGCTAAAAGTCCAATTCTAGTTACACAAGAAATGGTGGAAGCAATGAAACCAGGGTCGCTTCTTGTTGATCTTTCTATTCAAAGAGGAGGAAATTGTGCCCTTAGTCAAATGGATACTGAAGTCATGCATCAACGAGTGACAATTCTTGCTCCCAGTAACCTCGCTTCAGATATGGCGCTTTCTGCCTCTCGAATGTTTGCGAAAAATCTTTCAAATCTTGTTCAACTAATCTCAGAAGAGGGCGACATAGTCATAAACCGTGAAGATGAGGTAGTTGAAACAATGTTGGTTGCCCACGAAGGAAAAATAGTGAATAAAGCCGTCCTTCAGAAATTTGATACAGAAAGCCAACGGGCAGAATCATGACGCTGCTGATAGCTTTTACTCTCTTCACTTTGGCGGTCTTTCTCGGACTAGAACTCATCTCTAAGGTCCCTGCGACTCTACATACCCCGTTAATGTCTGGATCTAACGCTATTTCAGGCATAACCCTGATTGGCGCCTTGGTTTCTGCCGGAACAGATCATTCAACTCTCACTACCGTTCTCGGATTCTTAGCTGTAGTGCTAGCAACAATAAATGTGGTTGGTGGGTTTGTTGTCACAAACCGCATGCTTTCAATGTTTACGAAACGCAAGAAGCGTGAATCATGAGTAGAGCAAATGTGATCGACATCGGATATCTAGTCGCCGCAGTTCTATTCATTGTGGGGCTTAAAGGTTTAGGTCGCCCAAGAACAGCACCTCGGGGAAACCTAATGGGTGCAACTGGAATGCTTATCGCAGTCCTCGTCACCTTGGCTGATCAATCAATACTCAGTTACCAATTTCTTGCTATCGGATTAGCTTTAGGGATACTGATCGGCGCGCTCTTGGCTATTCGAGTTCAGATGACATCAATGCCGGAACTTGTGGCCTTATTCAACGGTTTCGGCGGTGGAGCATCCGTTTTAGTAGCGGCTTCTTCATTCATTGAAATAAATGAACTGGGACAATCAACAGGGCAGATAGCAGTAGCTGCAGCAGTTACTTCACTCGTCGGAGCGATGACTCTCTCTGGATCAATGATCGCTTTTGGAAAACTGCAAGGAAAGCTGAAATGGAATGGTTTCCGAGGACTTCCGCTTGTACGAATAGTTGTTTTCTTGATTTCAATTGCTCTCGCAGTTCAAATTGGAGGATTCCAGCCCGAAGGTCAACTCTCACTTTGGTTACTAGTCGCAGGAGGATTTTTACTCGGCATACTCTGCGCAGTTCCAATTGGTGGAGCAGACATGCCAGTAGTTATTGCTTTGTTGAACGCCCTATCTGGAGTGGCTGCCTCTACTACCGGATTTGTGCTTGATAATTCGTTATTGATTATCGCTGGTTCTCTTGTAGGGGCAAGTGGTCTGGTACTAACACAAATCATGTGTAAAGCCATGAACCGATCTCTTCTAGATGTTTTATTTGGGGCCGCACCCTCTGCTTCTTCTACTGACGATGACATTTATGGAGACCAAGTCACGTCAACTTCCGCTGAAGAAATTGCCATGCTGCTTGAAATAGCAGAACGAGTAGTGATTGTTCCCGGATATGGAATGGCGGTAGCTCAAGCTCAACATGCAGTACGAGAACTCATGCAAGCACTACAAGCACTAGATGTAGAAGTTTCTTTTGGGATACATCCAGTAGCAGGAAGAATGCCAGGACACATGAACGTACTCTTGGCGGAAGCTGAGATCGACTATGAGCATCTCTTAGATATGGATCAAGTCAACCCGACTTTCAAACGTGCCGATGTGACCATAGTGATCGGGGCAAACGATGTAGTTAATCCCGCAGCCAGAAATGATCCTGACTCTCCAATAGCAGGCATGCCTATTCTCGATGTTGATGATTCCCGCACGGTAGTTGTCGTGAAAAGATCCTTAAGCCCTGGCTTTGCAGGAATAGCGAATCCTCTCTTTGTGGCTGACAACGCTCTGCTTTATTTCAGTGATGCAAGAGAAGGAATTTTAGAGGTCACGAAATCCCTGACAGAATCCTAGGAATCTAAATATCTGCAAGTGGGCTATGAACCTATTCGGTTGATCCTTTAAAGTGAATTCCAGAGAGGAAGAAAATCATGGTTCATGGTGGAAAACTGGCAGCAAGAGCACTCAAAGATGCTGGAGTTGGAGCAATTTTTACTTTGAGTGGAGGGCATATCATGCCTATCTACGATGGAGCGTTGGATGAAGGTATCGCCATCATTGATGTTAGGCATGAACAAGCAGCTGTTCATGCCGCGGATGCTTATAGTCGACTAAATCCTGGGAAAATAGGGTGCGCGGCTTTGACCGCAGGCCCTGGAATCACTGATGGAGTGACTGGCATAGCGAATGCATGGAGAGCGAATAGCCCAATTCTTGTTCTTGGCGGACAAGGGCCGTTTAACAACTTACGGAGAGGTTCGCTTCAAGAAATGGATCACGTTTCCATGATTCGCCCAATTAGTAAATGGGCTGATACCTGTTATGAAACCAGCAGAATACCTGAATATATAGAAATGGCGGTTCGGGCTGCAGTCACGGGAACACCTGGGCCAGCATTTTTAGAAATCCCCATGGATGTTTTGATGGGCCCGGCAGAAATGGAAAATGTTTATTTCCCGCAAATCCGTACGACACCACCTCAGGTAATACCAGACCCTCAAGATGTTCAAGAGGCTGTAAATCTTTTAACTCAGGCGGAACGCCCGCTGATGCTGGCTGGAACAGGAGTCAAATGGTCTCAAGGGAGTTCGGCTCTGGCGAAATTCGCTGAAAAAACTAAGGTACCTGTTTTCTTAAATGGCATGGGGCGAGGGCAACTTCAATCAAACCATCCTCAGTTTTTTAATCGAGTACGTAAAGAAGCGATGATGCAATGTGATGTGTTTATTCTGGCTGGCTCTCCCTTGGATTTCCGCCTCAAATATGGTGGATCTATACCGCCTGAAGCGAAGATCATTCAATTAGAGATGGAGGCCTCTCTGATAGGACAAAACCGGTCATCTGATGTTGCGTTAGTGGGGAACATCGGTATCGCTTTAGAAGAAATCACAAAAGGAATCTCAAAAGATTTTAGTGAATGGTCCTCTGAGCTTCGCACTCGAGAAGAGGAGATCGCGACAGGACTTGAGTCACAACTTTCCTCGGATGAAAGCCCAGTAGATCCACTTCGGTTCGCAGCAGAAATAAGAGACTTCATAGACGAAGACACAATTCTTATAGGAGATGGTGGAGATATTGTTGCTCAAGTTTCCAAAGTGGTTCCTGTTCTAAAAGAAAACTGTTGGATGGATCCCGGTCCGCTAGGAACATTGGGTGTCGGCATGCCATTTGCTTTAGCGGCTCAACACACGTTCCCGGATAGAAGAGTTCTTATTATTTATGGCGATGGGGCTTTCGGTCTTAACGGTTTTGAATATGACACTGCTATTCGATTCAATTTGCCGATTGTTGGAATTGTTGGGAACGATTCAGCTTGGGGTCAAATGTTGCGTCCACAGGTTGGAATATATGGAGCGGAAAGAAAAGTGGCGGTTGATCTTGGAGATACCCGTTATGACAAAGTTGTAGAAGCTTTAGGGGGCCATGGGGAGTACTGTGAACGGCCAGAAGAAATTAGACCAGCTTTAGAGCGATCGTTCGCTTCCGGTAAACCTGCTTTGATCAACGTAAAAATTAGGAAAGATGAAGGGGCGCCAAAAGGCAGTACCTACGTCTAATAGTTTTATTTCTTAAACTACGATCAACTACCTATTTAGTTTTATAGCTACAGCAGAGAAAGAAAGTAAAGATGGAAGAACAAGACCCATACGAATTAGCCGCAGAAGCAGCCAAAGTATTAGCGGAAGCCACCGGAGTGGAAAACCATGACGTGGTCTTAGTGCTCGGATCTGGTTGGGCTGCTGCTGCAGATGGCCTTGGAGACGTCGTTGCTGATGTCGGGCTAGATGAATTGCCAGGATTTCCTGCACCAACAGTTTTAGGGCACCGTAATCTCGCTCGTTCTTTAAAAGTCGGAGAGAAATCAGTATTAGTGCTTGGTGGTCGCGCACATTTGTATGAAGGACACTCAGCTGCAACAGCGGTGCATGGAGTCAGGACAGCAATCGCGGCAGGATGCGAAACAGTGATACTCACTAACGCCGCTGGCGGTCTTAACCCGGCATGGCAAGATGGCCAACCTGTTTTAATCTC
>Ga0066826_10001168_pt1 | contig 13497 bp, 12 predicted proteins | sample ETNtaG_12_FD_65496 | JGI IMG/M metagenome (GOLD analysis project Ga0066826, IMG submission 65496) | Marine microbial and viral communities from oxygen minimum zone, Eastern Pacific Ocean - ETNP201306SV49 | ecosystem: Environmental > Aquatic > Marine > Oceanic | place: Pacific Ocean: Eastern... | reverse complement strand
CTCAAGCCTGAAGATTTTGGCAAATATAAAATGTAATAAAATTCACATTAGTTAGAACTATAGTTCCGCTTCACTGAAAATTGTAAAACCAGAAACATAAAGAAATTATGTGACACTGATTATTTATGATCAGATTATAAAATCGTAAACTGGCAAGTTGCCGCAACCAAAAGGAGCTACCGTTCCGGTGAGCAAACAGAAAATTCTTCCCAAAAAGAGAAGCTTTTACGGAGTAATTGTACAATAAACCTGTAAAAAATCTGTGTCAAATAATTCAATTCCTTTAGATGTTTTCCAATAACTCCCGATATGTCAGTCAAATCTGTTTCTTTTCAAGTAAAAACAAGCGGGAAAACGGATATTCTCGACATTACTAATAAAGTTCAAAACGAGGTGTTTGCGTCAGGAATACCGGATGGAACTGTAACTATATTTATACCGGGTTCTACCGCAGGGGTTACTACTATAGAATATGAATCCGGTGTAGTGAATGATTTAATAAAGACTATTGAAAAATTAGCTCCGGCAGGAATCCATTATGAACATGATTCTCGCTGGGGAGACGGCAATGGATATTCCCATGTCCGGGCAGCTTTGTTAGGAGCTTCTCTATCAGTACCTTTTAACAAAAGTGATTTAAAGTTGGGCACGTGGCAGCAGATTGTTGTTCTGGATTTTGACAACCGACCGAGATCCAGGAATATTTTAATTCAAATTGTAGGCGACTAAAAAGTAAAATAACAATTACCAAAACCAAAATAACAAATAAATTTCAATGACTAAAATAAAGAAACATGGTACAAGCGCCAGATTTTTTAAGACAATATGATGGATTTACCTTCCTCTATAATTCCTGATAAAAGGCCTGCTGTCTTGATTTATCAGGTTTTTAACCTGAATTCTCTTAGTATAATTTTTTTTATAGCGGTCATTGCTCTGGTTGAAATTAAATTCGACTTTACGGAAAAAATGGCTGGGGATTTCTTGAAATGGAATAATCACAAAAGACAAAAACTCGGCCGAATGTGGAATGTTGAACGGCAAAATGTTACGGCCATGGGACAATTAAGCGAGCTTATTATTGAGAAAGAAGAAAAGCGAAAAAGAATTGAAACGATAGAAAATTTCAGTGAACTGTTTGAATTTCTAAAAACAGACCGTTTGATTCGATTAACAAAAGGGCAGTTTGTAAAAATTTACAGCAGTCTTCCATCAACTCTATCAAATAAAATTATTGATCCTTACAACTTAATTAATTATTTTCATCGTTCCGATTGGGTTAAGACTTTTGTATTTCAAAAGGAAACGGGGACTGAAATCGTAATGGTAGATGGCCAGTTTGGAGTACTAAAGAGTATTTTGGTTTCAGGGAAGGACGCAAATTTTCTGGAAAATTTTGGCAAAACAATTCCAACTTCCCTGGAAAATCTTGAAGAACTGAGTAGCAGAATTTATGACGTCAGTGAATTCATGGACGCCATTTATAAAATGAAACATAGTGAGCGGGACAAGATTATTTATGACCCTTACAATTTCTTACGTTGGGGAAACCGTCTTAAAAGGGTAGGGATATCTGAAATTTCGGAGGATAACCTCGTTAAAATCGGATTTGAAATTCATACCTTGAATAAAAAGGAAGTTGTGATAGTTTATGTAGACGATTTTCTTATATCAAACCTTATCCAACATCTTTCTGGTGAAGAATTAGTGTCAGCAGATGATTTTTTACAGGATGAGTTGACTGACAATTTGTAATTGTAATCTTAAAATACTTTCAAGAGGCGACTATTACAAAGCATCTGTTTAAAGTATTTTTTCAACTACTGCTTTTTTTATCTATCGTAGGGTCCATTGTTTTCTTTATCTTTTTTCTTCAATTTTCATCAGAAATTCCGCAAATCCCAAAAAGTCTTGAAATAATTAATCTCAGTCTTCCTACAGAAATTTACTCTGACAGGGGTAATCTCATAACTAAACTTGGGGGCCGGAGCAGAGTTCCGTTAGAAAAAATATCCCTTCATTTTATTCAGGCTGTTATTGCTACGGAAGACAGCCAGTTCTACGAGCATTCAGGAATTAATAAGAGGGGAATAATAAGAGCCATAATTAATAATTTAAAAGCGAGAAAAATAGTACAGGGTGGAAGTTCCATTTCTCAACAGTTAGCAAAAAATCTTTTCTTCTCTTTTAAGAAAACCTGGAAACGTAAGATTTACGAAATACTGGTAGCGCTGCAATTCGAATCTTCTTTTACGAAAGATGAGATTATTGAAGCTTATTGCAACCAGATTTATTTTGGCTCAGGGGCTTACGGTATAGAAGATGCCGCGCAAATATTTTTCGGAAAACATGCTGATGAGTTAAACCTGGCAGAAGCAACCTTGTTGGCCGGTCTGCCGAATTATCCTTCCAAATATAATCCATACCGCCGGGAAAACCTTGCTTTCGAAAGGCAAAAGAAGGTGCTTTCCCGAATGGTGAAAGAAGGTTTTATAGGAAAAGAAGAAATGGATGCCGCTGTTGCGTTTCCTATAGTTTTTCGAAAGCCAAATGAAATTTCCAAACATAATTCTTATTTTATTAATTATGTCATAGAGGATATTGAAAAAAGATACGGGAAGGAACTTTTATATTACGGAGGCCTAAAAATATTCACTACTCTTAATGCCAGATTACAAAGAGTTGCTCAAAAGGTCACTCGTGATCATCTTGAATACCTGGATAAACTATTGGCTCGTGGTGAAAAACAAAATAATATAGATGATAAAACAGAAAAACAGAAATCCTTGCAGGGAGCTTTAGTTGCAGTTGCTCCGGGAACAGGGGCCATTCAAGTGATGGTTGGCGGAAAAGATATCTCTTTGAGCCAGTATAACCGTGCTGTTTCCAACAATCGCCAGCCTGGTTCCGGATTTAAACCATTTGTCTATTTTTCCACTCTGCAGAAGCTTAACTATTCACCTGCAACGGTTGTAAAAGACGAACCTGTAATCTTTAAAATTCTCGGTTCACAAGATTGGGAACCGATAAATTTTAATAACAAATTTACCGGAAGTATTGTCCTGAAAAAGTCGCTTATGGATTCAATTAATGTGATTTCAGCGAAACTTATCGACCAGATCGGCGTGGAGACGGTTATCGAGAATGCCATAAAATTTGGAATTCAAAGTCATTTGGAAAAAAACATGTCTCTGGCTCTCGGGACATCACCTGTTTCGCCATTAGAAATGGCTTCCGCTTTTACTGTTTTTGCTTCCGGAGGGATATACGCAAAGCCTTTTGCGATCAAAAGAATTGAAGATTTTCGTGGCAATGTTCTGGAAGAGAAATCTCCCAGGTATGATAAGGTTTTTGATCCCCAACTTATTTATTTAATGGTAGATATGATGAAAGGGGTTGTAGATGATGGTACTGCCAGAAGGATTAGGAGAATGGGCTTTAACCGGCCTGCAGCTGGTAAAACAGGAACTACGAATGACTTTAAAGATGCATGGTTTACAGGTTTTACGCCCACTCTTTCAACTTCAGTCTGGGTGGGGTATGATGATGCGACGCCAATGCAAAACAAACAGGGGGCTAGAATTACCGGTAGTCAGGGGGGGATTCCGATCTGGGTGAATTTTATGAAAGAGGCAATGAAAGATGAACCGGTTAAAGATTTCCCTGTTCCGGATAATATAGAGTTTGCTGAAGTTGATCCCAAAACCGGGTATCTTGTATCTGAAGATAGTAACTCTGCTGAAAAAATTCAAGTAGCTTTATTAAAAGGGACTTCACTTAATCAATTGCTTCTCGAACTGGAAAATGAGACTGCTGAATAATTTAGGAGCGGAAACCGCAAAGGAAGAGTTTTTTCTCCGCGATTTTTGCGCCCTCTACGGTGAAAATGTTTAGCGAACGTATTCCCAGCTGCTTGCAGAGCTAAACTCAGCTTTGCGGCGGGGTTAGGGAACGAAATTAAAAAAATTATACTCTCCACTGAAGATTCCCTGCGGCTTGCCGCAAGGAATCTTCAAAAGATAAATCGTCAATATTATGACAGCAAACTTTTTAAAATATCTAACTGCTAGATTGGCTTTAGCTTTCTTTGTTTTTCTTTTTGCAAGTTATGCTTCGATGTATATTTTATACGAGCAAGTAGGTGGGGAAAGATATAACTCCATCTTATGGATTATTATAGCAATATTGTCTCTTTTAACCCCATCGATTGTTTTGAGTTACGTAGGGAAATTAAGATTTAACGGTTTTCTGCTTAGAGCGGGTGGATATGATCTGTCCCTTGATTCAAGTAAAGCTATGAAGCGGTTTGAAAGGCTTTTACGGTTTGCCTCTTCCTTTTATTTTTTTCCAACCACCACTGAAAAATTATTAAAACAGATATACCAGGAGTATTCAAAACTCTTTCTTGGTTTACATGCCCGATCCAGAGCAGCCCAGGAAGTGTATGAAGAAGCGGTTTTGCGACATCCAGGTGACGTCAACCTTCAAAATATATTGATTGATATATACAATGAAAAAGAAAATTTATCTAAGAATGAATTTAAAATTTGCTTTCATATATTTAAACATTCCCTAGACAACCGGAAGGCTATTGAAATACTTTCTAAATATTATATTAAAAATAATGTCTTTGATTATAATTCACAAGAAATATTTTCCAAAGCAATTAAATTAAATCTATCACCAAAGGAGAAAGCAGTAGATTTTCTTATTTTAAAAATGATCGAACTGAAAAGAGAGGATGATTTTGCTGCTGAAGTTTACTTAACGGCTTTTTCCGAATATTCAAACCAGAGTGAACCTGTAATAGAAGCAATCATAAAACTGTCATACGACCGAAAAGAGAAAGGGTGCACAGATAATCTTTCAAAAAAAATTTATAAAACTTGTGAAGGAATATCAGAAAAAATAAGAAAACAACTTGAAGAACGCCTTTCAAAAGATCGGTTGGAAAAAGAAAACGTACTTTCTACCCAAAAAGAATTTATTAAAGAAAAAATATCCGGCCTGTTCCAAAAAATGCTTAATATAATCAAAACCACAAAAATTTCTTTTAAAACCAGTATTCTTAAGTTTCAAACATTTAGATTTTTTAACGCAAGCCGGATTAAAAAGCGCTCTTCTATAGTTTTCTCGAGTTTAATTTTTGCAGCAGTTTTGTTAGTGGTCATAGCGGTAATGCAAGGGAGAAAAAATTTTAAACCTTCTTTAAACCTTTTAAATATAAACCCGCAATATACCATGTACGAATCAAAGCTCCCTTATTCCATTCAAGTGGCGGCTTTTAAGACGTTACAAAAAGCTGAAAAGGTTATTAACGACTTGTCTGCGAAAGGCGAAAAGGTTTATTATACTAAAACCAGCGAAAAATCCGCATGGTATAGGATTCGTGTGGGAGAATTTAAAACCAGAAAAGAGGCAAAGTTCTATGCGGAAAAATTATTAAAAACAAGGTTGATAAAGGGATATTTTATTACTAATTTTGAGCCCGGGTTTATCAAAATAAACGAAAAATAATATAGCAGAATTTTATACTAATTTTAAGATTAATGATGTTCAAAACTTTTTGCAGGATGTAGACTGGTTGGCCATGTTAAGCCATCCTGTTGTCGTATCTGTCTGCATTGCGTTAGGATTATTATCTATTTATAGAAAATGGAGACTCATTATTACGGTTCTATCCTATGCATTTCTTTATGGTTTTCTTTTTGTTACATTTGTGGTCGTAAAAAACTCTGAATTATCTTCTATGCTAACTTTTCTCATGTTTCTTTCTTCAGTAGTTCTTTTAACCGGTCTTGGCATATACAAGCGCTTGATTGAATAAGATTATTAAAATTCGAAAAATGAATGAAGAAAGGGAAAAGGAGAGTCGTTTTAGTCATTAGTGACAGGTTACCGATCACTAAACAAATGACTAGTGATCTTTTTCTCTGCAAACCCAACGCTCTGCGGAAATACTATTTTTTCATTTGGATTTATAAATTGGAAGTGTGCGGGTGCCATCAGGGATGATATACGTGAAATCGTTTCCACCTAAGAAGTCTTTACTTATGGATAAAGCTTCTCGAATATTTGCAGCCGGGATTAAATTCATAATGGTAACATCCTCTCTTGTTAAAGACGAAACTAGTATTATTTTGACTGCTTTAGCCTTCAAGTATGTTGAAAAAGCGGTTTGCCCATTAATTTCAAATGCCACATGAAGATTTTGCAAAAAACTTTCTCTTTCCGCATGCTGAAACCAGTTGAGGAAAGTAGGGTTTCCAAACCCCTCAGCACATTCAGCTAAAACAATCATCACCCCGCCTTCTTTAACAGCTTGAAATGCGTGCTCAATAGATTTGTGGGTTTGAATAAAATTTATATCTCCCGGGTACCCGCCACAGGAGACAATTACAAGTTCGGCTTTTTCTTTGATATGCACACTACAGTGATTCATAAAAAAATTACACCCTTTGTTGTGTGCCTCCATTAATTTACCGGCCACTGCATGAATGATTTCACCTGAAGAATTAGTAATAGTGTTAATAAGAAAATCCGGAGAGAGCTTATTTACAGTTTCCAAAATATCCTCATGCATGGAATTATTTTCCATTTGGCCGGCATAGGTTTTAGGCTTTATTCCAAAGTTCGCCGACTTAAGAACTAACTTGTGAAAGGCCATACATGATTCCCTTGCAGCGACGCCAGGCAATAAAGCTTTTCCTCCCCCTCCAAAACCGGCTAAATAATGAAATGTAATGTTTCCTGTAAGGATAAGTACATCCGCTTCCAAAACATTTCGGTTTATCAAGAGAGGGGTGCTCCTGAGAGTTTCACCGATGTATTCCATTTGATCACGATTATCCGGATCGTGGTCAAGCATTGCTATTCTTCGAGCAACTTCCTCGCCAACTATAGCTTTTCTTTCTGTGCCTGTTAGTCCTCTATGGATTCCTAAGGCAAAAAGGATGGAAATCTGGGCATCAAGGATGCCAGCTTTATTTAATCGTTGGAGTAGGATTGGTAAAAAATATTTCGCGCCCGTAGAGCGGGTAATATCTGAAGCAACAATTAAAATCCGGTCATCAGCGGAAAAGATCTGATCAAAGGTGCGGAATCCTGAAGGGTTATCAATGATACTCGCTAAATACTGTTCGGGATCAGATAATGGTTCGATTTTAGCGGCTTTAAGGATTTCGTAATATTCATTTTTAAAACTAAATGATACACTGGTTTTGCCATATTTTAGGGTAAGCTTATCCATAATATGGTTATAGTATCATCCTATTAAAAACCCGGCAAATTAGCTCTTGGATTACACGGATTTACGCGAATGGGATTTTATTTTACCCGTAAAATCAGTGTGCCATTATTTTTTCTCTATTGGTGTAGACATGATAAGCGTTATTATCCCCACCTACAACAGGTATTCTTTTCTTGAGAAAGCTGTCAAATCGGTTCTCAAGCAATCTTTAAAAGATTTTGAGCTTATCGTTGTGGATGATGGTTCTAAGGATGGAACAAAGGAATTAATCCAATCTTTTTGTGGCGAACGCTTTCGTTATTTTTATCAGGAAAATCGAGGAGTTAGCGCTGCTAGGAACAAAGGAGTTATCGAATCAAAAGGAGATTTAATAGCATTTCTGGATTCTGATGATTGCTGGAAGGAAAAGAAACTTGAGAAACAAGTAAAGGTTATGGAAAGTAATTCCTGTCTTATTTCCCATACACAGGAGTTATGGTATCGCAGGGGCAAAATTCTGAATCAGAAAAAAAAACACAGGAAGCGTTCCGGAAATTTGTTTAAAAAAAGTCTGGAGATGTGTTCTATAAGCATGTCTACAGTAATGATAAGAAAATCTTTATTTGATGAGGTTGGTCTATTTGACGAAAATTTGACCGTATGTGAAGACTACGATCTGTGGCTTAGAATTACTTCTAAATATCCTGTGCATTTGTTAGATGAAGAATTAACTGTCAAAGACGGAGGGAGATCGGACCAATTATCGAAAAAAATACCCATGCCGGATCGGTTCAGAATCCAGTCAATATACAAATTACTTGAAGATGGTGTACTGGATAAAAACCAAAGTATTATGGCTCTAAAGGCATTACAGAAAAAGTGTAAAATTTACATAAACGGATGCAGAAAACACAGGAGGGATGAAGAGGCGCTAAAGTATGAAAGTATTTTGAATGAAATCCTCAATAAATATTAAAAAGACATCACATTTTTTTGATTTTCAGCAGTAGTTCTGGTAAATTCAGAAAAAATCAGACTGTCTTCCCAAAGAGAGCATACAATAGTTTCCATTTCATTGACTGCATTTCGCCATGCATCTGATTATCATAACTTGGAAAGAATCCTTAAGAGGCCTTTTAGAATTTTATGAATTGAATCGGCCCAAACTCCATCTTTTTTTCCCCTTTTTATTTCTGTTTTTTATCCTCATAAATGTAGTCTGTTACTGGGGGGCGATGGTTACTGCCTTTCCGGAACTGTTGATTGGGAGTTCCTTTATATATTATTTTAAAATCCAGTTTCCCGTGGGAATACTTGGGGCCTTATTTGACAGCCTGTCCTTTTTTATAACAATTTTAATTATAAGAAAAGCCTTGGAATCAAGCACAACAATGAAATACATTGGGCATCTTTCTATTGATTTTATAATAGCGGTTCTGGCAACATTCTGGGTCGTTTTTGTTTTTTCAATTTCCGGTTGGCTCATACAACTCCTCCAGCATGAAAACGTGCTCCTTGCGGAAAGAAATGCTGAATACACAGAGATGGTTGTTTCTGCTGTTAAACAACCAACTGAAAATTTAAGAAATATCTATTTCGGTCTGATTATGGGAATATCTGCTATGATTCCGAGCTGTACACACATATATTTGTCTTTCAGATCTGTTTATCAAGTCATCATACGATAGTTATTATCTATTTAAAATATAATTGATAGAAAGATGTGTACATGCAGTAAAGAAGGAAAAACGAGAGAGATTAAGAGGCTTTTAAATATAAGAAGATGTTAAAAAGAATGCTTGATGGGTATTAATTGGATATTAATAACATGGTATTTAATTAAAATTATCTTTTTTGATTTCTTTCTTTTCTGAGCATTCTATGACCTCGTGCATTTCAAAAACATTAGGACCTGAGAACATATCATTGTGTGGTTTATTTTTATGTGCTTCTCTAAATTCTTTACTTTCTGTCCAGGACGTAAAGGCTTTTTTATCTTTCCAGTATGTTAGTATAACGTAGAATTCAGAGTCAAGGGGTCTTAAGACCTCATTTCTGATAAATCCCGGCATACGATCCACTTTCCGCGCGCGATTCATAAATCTTTTTTCGAAGGCCTTCTCAAACCCTTTTGCGACACTGATTCTATTGGCAACAAGGATCATTTCATTCCCCCTGCTAAGACCATGCTTCTTCAGGCAAAAGAAGACGGTCCACAGGCTGACCACTTATAATGTGTTTTTCTATTATTTCAGGAACATCCTTCGGAGTTACTTTATTGTACCAGGTGCCATCCGGATAGACCACAACCATGGTTCCTAAATTGCACGGGCCTAAACAGGAGGATCCACTGATTATGGCTTTTTCGAAAAGATTTTTTGTTTCAAGTTCTTGCTGAAACTTGAATAAAACTTCATTGGCTCCTACAGAGCCACAAGAACCTCTCGGGTGTCCTGGCGGTCTTGAGTTCATACATACTAAAACATGCTTTTCTGGCTTTGCCACTATGCTTCCTCCTTAAAATAGAATATTTTTCAAGTTTTTATGTCAATACGGAAAAAATTATTAACAGTAAGACTTAGGAATTCAAAAAGGGATTCTAAAAAAAACTCTCAATCTCAAAAATATTTAAGCCACCAAAGTCATGAAGCTATTTTCATAAATTCAAGCCATGCCTCTATATATCTTTACGCGCTGACCTTCAGAATATTTGTTTACCTTCAAAATTTTATTAATGGTCTTTTCCGGAATAAAACTTTTCATATGCGCAACCTTCACAATTGGTTTTTCATTTATTTTACAATAGTTCTTGCTTCTTCCATGCTTTTCAATCTTTCATTATGGACCATTTTCAAGTTACCATATTGGGTCCTTTCACATTTTTGAAGAATACATGAAATGGAGTTTAATATATTATTATCTATATTTTTTTCTGACAGCTTCTGTTTAACATCTTCTGAAGTATACGCGCCTCCGCATTGGTTTAATTTGTCCCCTACATATTTTTTCAATATTGTTGATAGATATTTGTAAAACTCTTTTGGATTTTTGTTGTTTGAATCTCCTTTCAGGTGGTTAAGTTCCTTAAGAGTTTTTTTATAAGCTACTTTACTTCTGGCAAAGGCGATATCTCCTTTTAATCTTTTATTTCTTCTTTTCAAAAAAGAGATATCACCTTTGCAGCAAGATTAAAAAACTAAGTTAAGCCATTTTTAATAAAATTGACATATTATTGCTACTTCGGCGCCAGGCACAGCATGTTAATTATCAACATGTAGCAATAACTATCATGAAACTGTATGTTCCATCTTGAATTTTACTGTGGATAATATATTTCATTCTTGCTATGATTTTGGAGGACTCAGTAGGTTTGTAGTACATTGAAACAAAGGCATAAAATTACTAAAACTAAAATCTCATAATGTTTTAGCGGTTGATGTAGTAAATGGGTTTCACTTATGAAGAATGAAGTTTATAAGTATGCTTTTTCTCATGCAGACGATGGTATGTTCGTCCATGACGGAGATTTAAATATCCTGGATATCAATCCTGCTGCTGAAAAAATCACCGGGTATTCCGGATGTGATATCATTGGTAAACAATGCAGCCTCATTTTCAGAGGAAGCTTATGTGATCATAAATGTAACATCTGCAAGGACAGTAAAAACAGTAAAAAGGCAGAATTCGAAACCGATATCTCATCAAAGGATGGAAGGCGTTTTGTGGTAAGAGTGAGTTCCTACTCGTTTAAAACTACAAATGGTATCAACGATAATTTTTTAGTGGTCATTAAAGATGTCACAGAGCTTAGCAAATTAAAGGAAAAATTTATTGAAGTTAGTTCATTTCACAATATTGTAGGAAAAAATGAAAAAATGCAGGAAATTTACGGGCTGGTCAAGCGAGTTGCTGAAACAAACTCAACCGTCTTGATCTATGGGGAAACCGGTACAGGAAAAGAACTTATTGCTTCGGCAATCCATTATAGCAGTGATCGAAAAAAAAACGACTTTGTGAGGATAAACTGCGGCGCGTTGCCTGAAAACTTATTGGAAAGCGAGCTATTCGGACACGCAAAGGGAGCATTTACGGGGGCTTCAAAAGATAGAAAAGGACGTTTTCAAACTGCTTCAGGCGGAACTATTTTTCTTGATGAAGTGGGAGATACATCACCCGCTTTTCAGGCAAAGCTTCTAAGAGTTTTACAGGAGCGTGAAATAGAGCGTGTCGGCGATAACAGACCAATAAAAATAAATATCAGAATATTAGCGGCAACCAATAAAAACCTAATTAATCTCGTCAAGCAAAACAAATTCAGAGAAGACCTTTATTTCCGTCTCTCTGTCGTTACCATTGATTTGCCACCTCTTAGAGAAAGGCAAGACGATATTCCCTTATTGGTAAAACATATTTTGGCAGAGTTAAATGCAAAATCAAAAAATAAAGTTAAGGGGGTTGTAGTGGACGTCATTAAACTATTGATGGCATATCCATGGCCAGGAAACATAAGAGAATTAAAAAATGCGATAGAACACGCATTTGTCTTTTGTAAAAATGCTTTTATAGTTAAAGATGACCTTCCATCCTATCTAAAGTCCATTGATGTATCAGATCCAATAGCTGATGATATTGAGCTATCACAAATTCCGGAACAGGAAAGAATACGGAAAACACTTCATCTTTCCCGGTGGAATATTAAGAAAGCAGCAGAAAAAATGAAAATGAGCAGGACAACCCTCTGGAGAAAAATGAAAAAATTAGGGATTAATTAGACGCAATGTGTCATTGATCTCCCCTAAGCCGTTAAAATTATTGCAGGTGTGAAACGTTTTGTTCCATCTAAACTAACGCGAAACAGTTAGTTTCAAGAAAATAATTGTAACATATTGATAATTAATGCACCTGTAGCGGCACAAAGGTTGCATTAATAAATAGTCTTGACTAAAAAAGAAAATCAAAACTATTCCACTTAGAGTTAAGACAAAAAATAATAGCTAAATGAAGCGTTCAAAAATTTCTGAGCTAAGGTTTAGAGAATTACTATGGGATTTTAATATAGCAAAAAAATCACATTTTGAGTGAATCATTCGGGATTAGGTTCGCATCGAATATTTATTATTTTAAAAAATAGCCTATGACTAATAAAGTCTATAAAAATAAAAGATTATTAAAAGCTTTAAACACTTTTAGAAATGAATCAGGGCTTCCTGATGTTGTTGTGAAAAAACGGAAATGCCTGAAGTGCGATAAAACTTTTACTTCTCTGGGAATTTTCAACAGACTGTGCGAATCCTGTACCCGTAACAATAAGAATGAAGATACAGCCGAGTTCTATGCAGTAGGGAAAAACTAAAAAATACGGAAGACACTGCTATTTTATACATTCTTATAGCGGGCTTTTACTCTTAACCCCATGACTGTTAAGCAAGAGGTTGTTTTCAGAAGCAACAGATGTCTCAGAGAAGTGAGAGCAAACCACAAAACTAATTAACGATCAACCTTGTGCTGACATTATATTTAACGTATTGGAATTTCAATATTGAAATTCTTCGGTAGCGGAACCTGTGCTGAACGAAGATAGGTGCTCCCCTATAATGACGGTGCAAAATCTAACTTTAAAGGAGGTGAAAGCGACAAATAAAAAAATATCTACTAACCACTCCTAGAATTTCTTTTGAAGTAAATGTCATGGTCTATTGGGAAATGATGGGGGGGCAATACTCCTGATATGTCAATCCAGCAAAGAATTGATACAAACGCGAGAGTGGTGAAAGCAACATCAGATGATAAACTTTTGGTAGCAGTTTAAAAGTAGTGGGATTGCTGTTTTCAGGACTATATTGATGCCTCATAGGGAAAGAATCTTAGGGATGAAGAGACTGAGAATCTGGTTAAATAGATGAGTACTTTATGCAATTGTGAGGTAGAGGGGGATAATTTTACTTTTTGTTAATTCTTTTTTTTGGAGGGGATATGAGCCTATTAAAAAAAACTGCTTTTATTTTTTGTCTTTTCTTTTTTTCCATTAGTATTACGATTTCCGCTTTTGCAAAAACAGTGAAAGTCAACATGACGGCAAAGGAAATGGAATGGAAATATGATAATGCCGGAAATACTCAAACGGCATTCACCTATGATGGTCAGGTACCAGGACGTGTGGTAAGGGTAACGGAAGGAGATACGGTGGAGTTTACCTTGATCAACCCCGATTCGAACAGTTTTCCTCATTCCATGGATTTCCATGCCGCGAGAGTCAATGTGTTAAACGA
>Ga0066826_10001115_pt1 | contig 13789 bp, 15 predicted proteins | sample ETNtaG_12_FD_65496 | JGI IMG/M metagenome (GOLD analysis project Ga0066826, IMG submission 65496) | Marine microbial and viral communities from oxygen minimum zone, Eastern Pacific Ocean - ETNP201306SV49 | ecosystem: Environmental > Aquatic > Marine > Oceanic | place: Pacific Ocean: Eastern... | reverse complement strand
CCTTAATTCCCTGGGTGTAGACGGGTCAACAGTTGCTTCGGCCTTCAGGTATGCGGACGCTCCGGATCAGGAGCATTTTTTTGGTCGGAAACGCACACAGGAATTTTTTAAGGAACTGTTGGGGAAAAATAAAAAAGGCCGGTGGGACATATCGCATTCCCCATTGTATCTTGAATTTCTACAAGGTCGGCGGGATTATGAATGCACGCCTTGGGGCAACCCCAACTACTCCGTTCTCGGTTGGCAGAAACCTTGTTATTTGCTTGATGACGGTTACGCAGAGTCATTCAACGAATTGATGGATACAACCCATTGGGAAGATTATGGGCATAAGAACAATCCCAAATGCGCCGATTGCACCGCCCACTGTGGCTATGAAGCGACAGCGGTGGAAGATGCTACCTCCAGCCTGAAGAATATGATTGTCTCCGCGCGTGCGGCGATGCTCTGAAATCTAAAAAACAATTTAGAGAGAATCGGGTAGTTTGGTCGTTTCATTTGCCAATGCTAGGTCTACCTGTTGCTGAGTCAGGCCATCAGACATATGCAGATTGGCCCCAGCGAGGTTGGTTCCTTCCAAATGGGATTCATGAAGATCAGCCCTTACCAGGTTTGCCTCCGACAAGTCGGCTCCTTTTAGATTGGCCCATCTTAGATTAGCTCTACGCAAGTTGGCACCCGCAAGGTTGGCTTTTTCGAGGTTAGCATTTTTTAAATAGGCTCCGTACAGGTAAGCCCCTTTTAAATTGGCCCCTTTTAGATTGGCTCCCAAAAGAACGGCCCCACGTAAATTGTATCCTTCAAAGTTAGCCGGTTGCCCCTCAGTTTCTCCAGAACTCAACCATAGAGAATGGTCGGTCAGGATTTGTTTTAAATCATCCTTGGAAATTTCATGTAAAGCAGTTTCGTTTTTCATTGATTCACTTTCCATCGCGTATTTTTTTATTCTCGGCTTATAAAAATACAGAAAATGCTTATATATTTACAAGCATAATCGAAAAATAAAATTGTGGCAAAACATGATAGAAAAAATAAAAACGGATGAACCAAATCAATAGATTCCGTTCATCCGTTTTGTTTGGATAATTATAGATTTATGAAGCGAGGATTTTACTACGAAATTCCTGATATTTTGTGTTTCCCGGGGAAGATTTAAGAGCGGTTTCTATAGACTTGAGAGCCGAACCCCGGTCTTTCTGCACCATCTGAGTTTGCGCTATTTGATAGTAAGCTTCAATTAGTACAGGGTTGACTTGACCCGCTCCATGTCTCCATGAACCCGGAGTATCGGTTGAGAACCCGCAACCAAATGCGGGTCGGATGCCCCTTGATCATTCATCAGCTTGAAAAATGCGTCAATCTTGGCCATGGTTCACTCTATGAGTTGAGAGTTAATAATAAATTCTCGCACCACGTCATTTTCATTCCCTTCCGGCAGGGTCAGGGTCTGATCGTTCAGATTCAATTCAACCAGGTTTCGATCACCTATTGTCATTCTAAAATTATCTTTCCCATAAAATGTTTTCGCGGTTCCTTTCGGAAGAATAAAATCCTCCACCCGTGACTCATCTACTGTCATGTTGAACCAGACATTGTCTTTAACCTTGATGGTTAACTTCAACGGCAGGTCATTCCCTACAACCGAAGCGGAGCCGCTGTCTTTATTTTCACTTTCTGGGGGATTTTCAACTGGTGGGAGGGGCTCTCCGGATTGGGTATGAGAAGGTTTTTCTGTGGAGTTTTCTGACTCACCTGTCGTTGTTGATTTGTTGGAAAGTTCATCTACTTCTTTTAAAGAAGTCGATTCATCTTCGATTACCGTGGCCGACGCTGACAATTCTTTCACTGGTAACTTTTCTATTTCCTTCGGATCTGGTTTCGATACGACTGGTATGGATTTTTTTGAACTACCGCTGAATTTATGGATGAGAATATTGGCTCCCCATCCCACTCCAGCTATCAATAATATTGCAAGGACTGACCCGATAATGAATTTTTTGGCTGTCGAAGGCTTGTTATCAGCTTGACCGTTTTTATTTTCGCCATTTGTAGATGACAGTTTTTCCAATGTATCATCATACGCATTGAGCATTTCATCTTCATCGGAACCGATGGTTTTGGCATAGGAACGGATATACCCTTTAACAAATACCTCTCCGGGTAGTTCATCAAGTTGGTTGTTTTCCAGTGCCTGCAAAAATCGGATATTGATTTTTGTGGTTGCCGAAATCTCTTCCAGCGAAACTCCTCGGAGCTTGCGCTCGTTTTTCAAATAGGAACCAAAATTTTCTATCATGGTTAGTTCATGGGCCGAATCAAATTCAGGTACTCTTGAAGGGTATTAAGTTTTAATTAGTTAGCTTTTCTCTCAGTGCTGAGAATTATACCAAATCGAATAACAAGCTACAATATTAAGGGTTTAAGGTGAACAGCTCATTTTTTTCAAAAATATTAAAAATCTTTAATTTTTTTTCTAAGATTTTTGCTTTATCAACCGATAGATATGGTTGATGGGGCTTCTTACGTCTTTTTGCGTTGACCTCAAATTTGTTGGTTCGCAAGGTGTTGCATTTAACTGAAACGGAAAAGCCATCATATTTGTTCAAAGGCTATTTTATAAATATTGACTAAAATTGAAAAGGAGGTGGTGGCCGATAATACCGAAGGTATTAACCTTCAGTAATATGGGTAATCAGATCTTAATCAACGCCATGTTAATGGCTAAAGATATTTGAAGGTGGCGTAGGTTTAGGTTTGGCTACGGTGTATCAGATTATCCAGAAAAACGATGCCAAACTTGAGGTACAAAGCCAGATAGGCGAGGGGACATCATTTTTTGTGTTATTTCTAGAGGAAACTTCTTCTCATGATTCCCTGGATCAAACAGACTCAAAAGAGGTTGTTGTAGTTCAGAATGAAGAATCCTGATAAACTGTGTTTTTTAATTTGATAGTTGTTTACAGACCAATTTAAATTTTTTTTGGTTTGTAAAAAATATAGAAGCAAATTTACTCATGCCTGAAAACTTAGGACCTGAAAAAATAACAGGAGCAAAACAGATAGCATACTGTAACTGTATGCAATCATTTCACTGGCCCCATTGCGATGCTACACACCATTTAATGGGTGGAGGCGGACCGGATATTATAGACTTGGATGAAAACAAAACTTATATGTTATGTAGATGTTTCAAAAGTAAGAATAAGCCCTTCTGCGACGGTTCTTAAGAAAAATAGAAAACCTTGCCCTGTAAACTCACTAATAAATCGGTCAAAAACATTATCATGAAAATCGATTCCGGGATCGTGTGGAAAAATTTATCTCGATACTTAGTTTCATTTGGATTAATCCTTATTTTAAATGGATGTCTTCCCTGGATCACAGGTACTGAGGACGAGATGGTTCTCGTTCCCGAAGGTTCTTTTGTAATGGGCTACAATATTGAAAATGATGCGGAATGGGGTGACACTGACGAAGAGCCGGTTCACGAAGTATTTTTAAAACCGTATTATATCGATCGCTATGAAGTGAATGCTTCTGACTTCTCAGACTTTTTAAATAAATATCCAGACAAGGCGTCACGTTATTTTCAAACGGGTTCAGGGGTTACTATCGAAAAAGTGGATAATGTATTTCATCCCCGACCAGGCTTGGAAGATTATCCCGCCAATCGAGTTTCATGGTATGGGGCGGATGAGTATTGTCGCTCGATTAATAAACGTTTACCCACCGAAGCGGAGTGGGAAAAGGCCGCTCGCGGGACTGACAGCAGAGTGTTTCCCTGGGGTGACGACTTTCCAACAAATGAGCGAGTGACATTTCGACGTAAATTTGTCAAGTTAGGGTTTAAGGCTATGGAACCTGTGCATTCAATGCCAGAGGGGCGTTCGCCCTACGGAGCGCATCACATGGCAGGGAATGTATGGGAATGGGTTGCCGATTGGTATGAAGACGGTTATTACGAAGAGACACCTTTCGCAAACCCAGAAGGACCGGATTCAGGAATAAGCAAAGTATTACGCGGTGGAAATTGGTACTACAAAGCCTACTACATGCGAACCACATATCGATTTAATGAAAGGCCGGAAGTATTTAAAATCTGGCAAGGCTTTCGTTGCGCTGCTGGGCACAGGGCCAGCTAAAGGCTATTCGGTATAGCAGGTCATCGTAGATAGCAAGTCAACGTACAATCATTGCCCCCACGCCTGTCCTGAGCTTGTCGAAGGAGCTAGTGGTGGTTATTTTAGGATTTTTTTTATTGTCCAATCCACGTTGATTTTTTTGTTACAGTATTTAAAAATTGCTTCGCTTAAGGGCATCAGTGAACAATGGTCTGTTAAAATTTCCGCCTCACTGCAATTTATGATTTCAGTTGGACCGGGACGTTTCCAGGTTGTGAGGGCCCAGTCGAACCATTTTTTTGAAACAGACATGGATTTAAGGTAGGTAAATTCCGGCCATTGACACCCGTTTCGTAAACAATATTCTCCCGCCGTTTTTCCAGGGTCGCACCAAGCCCCACACTTTCATATTCACTATCCCGGCTGTGAGTTTTCTTTTTGGGAAAGGATAAGTCTTGTCCAGTGAAAATAATCGGATTGGTTCCCGGTTAGAAGGCCAGATCATAGGCAATGGACAAAACACTTCCACTGCGGGGCACGAAAATTAAGGAAGAATATAACGCCAGCCTGAATATACCCCTTTGAGATAGGGTACCAGTGCCAAGGTAGAATATCACGAGCTCTTGTATCAGCTATCAAAAGGACTTTATTGGCGGGGGGGGGGATTGACTTCCCACTTGAAATAAATGGTGCCGAAGGACGGACTCGAACCGTCACGGGGTTGCCCCCACTGGATTTTGAATCCAGCGCGTCTACCAATTCCACCACTTCGGCGTCTTATTTTTCAAGGGGTTATGGATTTGCACAAATCCACTTGTCTAAGTTTTTGTCTAAGTCAGTTAATCAAACAGAACGTCATTATACCCGAATTTTTTGCAGTTGCATAAAAGGTTTTTGGCAAACTGTTGGAAATTTCAATCCGTTTCGGCAACATGTTGCCATTCCTTGAAACTCATTTCATTTAAAGGATTATCTTGCTATTGGCAATGTGTTGGAACATGTGGGGTGGTCGTTATACTTTATTGCGCTTTTGTTTGCTGTAATACTTCTGCTATGTGGAGTAAATTTTTGGCACGCAAATCATCAGGTCGCTGGGAGGTAACAGATTTAAGGTGAGGTATTGCTTGGCTGAAACGCTTTTGAGCGATGTATAGATTCGCCAGGTTGCTATGAATAGTGACTTTTCCATCACTCATTTGCAGAGCTTTTTTAAATTCGATTTCGGCTTTATCCAACACTTTGAGATTCCAGAAAATAACTCCAATATTGTTTTGCGCTTCGACATGGCTGGGCTCCAACTCAAGAGCCCTTCGATAGGCTTTCAAAGCTGAATCATGTTGTTTCAACTTACGGAAGGCGTTGCCGAGTTCGTAATGATATAAAGCGCGATGTGATTTAATTTCGATAGCTTTTAAAAGAAAAGGCAAGGCTTCTTCCGGTTGATTGAGCCTCAGTCTCATGAGTCCGGAATTAAAAAATACCTGTGACCGGCTGGCACCAAGTTTCAGCGCAAGGTCAAACTTAATCCGGGCTTTATCCCATTCCTTATTACGGAGGTGAATATGCCCAAGGTTAATATATGGATCGGTGCTAGACGGCGAAAGAGCTAAAGAAATTTCAAATGACTTGCGAGCTTCATCAAGTCGATCTTCGAATAAATAAGCAGTACCAAGATTATTGTGTGCCATGGATTTATAGGGAGATTTATTAACGGTATCCTCCCAGAGAATAACTTCGGTTCTGTAATCAAGACTACGTTGCATAGTTAGAAATCCATATAGAACCATTAGAATCAAAAGAGCATGACGGGCTTGACTCACTAAAGGCACTGCTCGTAACAACAGGATACCCATGCCCACGCTTATGCCAATGCCTGGGAGGTAGGTTCGGTGTTCTATTGCGAATTGTTTTAGAGGAATAATACTTGAGGTTGGTAAAACCGTAAGCAAAGCCCAAAAAAAGGCACCCTTAAGGAGAACAGATTTCTGATAAAACACGGCACAGGCTATGCTGGTCATCGCCATAAGAGCCGCAATCCATTCCCAATCGGTTAGTCCGGATACCAGCCTTATGTCAGGTTCAAAGTTTAGATTGATGGGAAATAATAATTTTAAGAAATAATAAGAAATTACGACCTTGATCTGGGTTAGAAAATAAAGTCCGCGATCCACCAGGTGAGAGTACGGGTCGGTTTTTATGACCAGTAAGCTACCCATTTCCACATAACGGTAAAGAAGATAGCCCAGAAGAGGAATAAGAATAGCGGCCAGATCTGGAAAAAACTTACGAAAACTTTTAGTCGGGGACTGTACCCATAAATATAGAACTGCAATTATTGGAAGGGTAATAATTATTTCTTTTGCGCCTAATCCAAAAAGAAATAATAAAAAGGCCAACACGGGGTAGTGAATAAGACTGAGTCCGTCGCCGCGTTTTTCTTTTGCTTTGCTAAACCGAACAAGGAAGTAAAAAGATAATACATAAAATAATGTTGCCAGTACTGAAGATCGGCTGGAAATATAGGTGACAGATTCTACGGTTACCGGATTAAACAAGTGAACCAGGGAAGCGACCAGTGGAAGTTTTTTTAGCTGAGGTTTGAGAGAAGGTTGCTCCAGGGTTAAAAGTTCAGCTACAAGGAAGTAAAGTACAATTCCGACACAGACATGAAGGAAAATATTAAATAAGTGATAGCCAAATACCTCTGATTGACCCAGAGCGTAATTGATCGAAAATGTTAAAAGGAGAACCGACCGATTAAAAATATTTTGAATTCCAACGGTCTGTTGAAACTCAGAAAGATTTTTTATATAGGGATTATCTTGAATCGCATGAGCATCATCATATAAAAATGGTGAGTGCATTGTGGCAAAAAAACCAGCAATCCCGGAAAAGCAAAGCAATGCCAGAACTTTGATCCTGTCAGATAATACAAATTTATAAACAACGTGGTTCATAGTTTAAATATAATCAAAGAGTCGAAAGTTTTTTAATAATTGCGTCATTTCAGCGGCCTAGCCTTGAGGCAGATCAAGCGTCAAGGCCCGTTCAAGATAAGAGCGCGAGATTTCATTTTTTCCGAGACGGTAGTTAATTTTAGCCAGATTAACCAGAGCGACCTGTTGATCAGGCTCCAGGCCCAGGACTTTTTCATAGAGTGCCTCAGCCTGTTCAACTTTTCAGACATAAGATTGTTGAATCGGGCAGTATCTGTTAGGAGAATCTTAGCAAATCTAAGAAACCAGAGTTCCCTTAAGTAACAAAAAGTTATATCACTATCTGGGAAGGCCATGCAACCTGCCTCCGTATATCCATAAGCGATAAAATAGTTTGGACTTCATCAGGTCCAAGGCATCGTAAGTTCATATAATATCACTATTAAAAATTCTTCAGTTAAACCCTTCGGCATAATTGTTTTCATATTTTAGAGGAAAATGAAATTTAATAGTCGACACATGATAAAAATAGTTTAACATTGTAGAAATATATACTAATCATCTGACGGGATATTCTTGGCCGGGAAATATACGGGGACTGGAAAACTCTGTTGAGATAGCCTTGGTCTTGGCTGATAACGAGGAGTTGGATGTGGACTTGTTTCCTTTGGAAACAACTCAAAAGCCTATCGAGATAAACGTAGGGTCAACACTTAAGGACGCCAGCGATTCCTTCCGGCGGGCCTTTATAATGAGCACTTTGAAGTCCACCACGGGGAATCGTACCAAAGCCGCCAAAATTCTTGAAGTCCAACGCTCCTACTTTTCCCGTTTGATCAAAGAATTGGAAATCGATTGATTTTAAAATTTCATGTCGTCGCACTCATGATAAGAACCTACTAAGATATTTCCCCGCTAGTTTTTGTAACTTATAAATAAAAATAATTAACATTACATATTGGAATAAAAAGCATGGGCATTATTGATGGGAAAATGATTTCTTCCAAGGTGAAGGAAAGTATCACCGTCGAAGTGGAGGCACTAAAACAAAAAACAGGAAAAACTCCAGGACTCGCCGTAGTGTTGGTGGGTGAAGACCCCGCGTCCGCTGTGTATGTGCGCAACAAAAATAAAACCTGTAAAAATGTCGGATTTCAATCCTTTGAAAATATTTTGCCAGCAGACACCAGTGAAAAGAAATTACTTGATCTGATTGATGAGTTAAACAAAGACGAAAAAGTTAACGGGATTCTTGTTCAGCTTCCCCTGCCCAATCACATAGACTCACAAAAAGTTCTTGAAGCAATCAATCCAGCAAAGGATGTGGACGGATTCCACCTCGAAAACGTAGGTCGACTGGTAACAGGGAACGCCGCATTTAAACCATGTACTCCTGCAGGAATCATAGAACTTCTTGATCAATATAAGGTAGAGATTGAAGGCAAAAATGCGGTTGTACTGGGTCGGAGTAATATCGTAGGAAAACCAATGGCATTTCTTTTACTCGATAGAAACGCCACGGTCACCGTTTGTCATTCACGCACAAAAGATTTATCGGCAGTTGCCCGGTCAGCGGATATCCTCATCGCGGCAATTGGAAAGCCAAAATTTGTTACATCAGATATGGTTAAGGACGGAGCGGTCGTTATTGATGTAGGTATCAACCGGGTAGACGGCAAACTGGTGGGGGATGTCGATTACGAATCCGTGTCAAAATCAGCCTCTCTTATCACCCCCGTTCCTGGCGGGGTGGGACCCATGACCATAGCCATGCTCATGGTAAATACCCTGCGGGCATTCAAAGATTCTTTGTCCTGACTAAAAATCCAGCCGCCTGCAAAAAATATTAGCTATTTGATTTTGTCCGCCACCCTTTTTGGCCTATGATAAGTCAGTATTGAAGCTAACTAGGCTCCTGCCAAACTGATCATGATCCATTCCAAAACCATAAGAGTAAAACAGGAAGAACCCACTCCTAAAATCTATTCCGTTGCAGAGGTAACGGGAGATGTTAAGGCGATCCTGGAAGCGGCATTTGATTCGGTGTGGGTGGAAGGAGAAATTTCCAACCTTCGTATTCCCGGCTCACAACACGCTTATTTCGTTCTTAAAGATGACCGTTCGCAGATACGCTGTGTGCTGTTCAAAGGATATCGGGCCGGCCTGAAATTTGAGCCGGAAGACGGAGATCAAGTTCTTTTATTCGGGCGAGTCACCGTTTATGAAGCCAGAGGCGAATACCAGTTGATAGTGGAGCATCTTGAGCCAAGGGGCCTGGGAGCGTTGCAAAAAGCTTTCGAAAAAATGAAGGCAAGGCTTCAGGAAGAAGGGCTGTTCGCTGAAGAAAAGAAAAAAAAGATACCATCGTTTCCATGGAAAGTGGGGGTCATAACATCAGGTACCGGTGCGGCGGTCCGTGATATATTAAATATTATACAAAGGCGTAACCCCAAGGTATCTGTCCTGGTCCACCCGGTAAAAGTTCAGGGAGAAGGAGCGGCCGAAGAAATTGCCGAGGCGATCCAGCAAATGAATAAGATGAAAGATCTGGATGTCCTTATAGTTGGGCGAGGCGGTGGATCAATCGAAGATCTATGGGCGTTCAACGAAGAAAAGGTCGCACGCGCTATTTCAAAATCGACATTACCTGTTGTGTCGGCTGTAGGACATGAAATCGATTTCACCATAGCCGATTTTGTGGCCGACTTGCGTGCACCGACCCCTTCGGCGGCGGCGGAAATGGTGGTTCCTGTTCTGAACGAAACAATTCGCGAATTAAATAGAATGGCCGAGCAGCTTTTTGAAAATGTCCAGACGCGAGTTGAAAGTTATAAAGATTTGCTGGAACGTCTCATCGAAAGACGGTTTTTCAGAGATCCAATGAATATTATTCAGCCATATGCTCAGCGACTGGATGACCTTAATAATCGTTTGCTTCGCGGATTAGACCAATGGGTAGTACTGCAACGGCAAAAACTGTCAGGAAAAGTTCAGCAATTAGTTCATCTCTCTCCAGAGAAAAATATTCGTCAATTAGAAGAAAATTTGAAAATACTGAATCACCGCTTGGTCCAGAATATAAATTCGACAATAAGGTTGGAGAGTAAACGATTCGACGGTGCGGCAAAAAATCTGCACGCACTCAGTCCGCTCGCCATTCTGGATCGAGGGTACAGCATCACAAACTTTAAAGGAAAAGCTCTAACTCACAGCGATCGAGTGAAGCCAGGAGATTCTGTTGATATCCGTCTGGCAGAAGGCCAATTGGAATGCAAGGTAGATAAAGTAATAAATGGGTTTGGGATTAATACTCCTTCTCCCCCAGAGGGCGAAGGAGAATATTAAAAAGAAAAAGCAGAATATATAGAGGCTACTATGTCGGAAATAAAATTTGAAAAGGCAATGACACGGTTGGAAAAGATCGTAGAAGAGCTGGAGCGTGGCGATTTGGATATTGATAAGTCCCTTGAAATTTTTGAAGAGGGGATCAAGATGTCTCGTGTGTGCTCAAAGAAACTCACGGAAGCCGAAGCAAAAATTGAAAAACTCACTAAAGGAAAGAAGGGAGAGCTAGTCACCGAGCTCTTTCCGGTAAATGAAAAAGATGACGAACAAAAGTAAAAAACTTCGATTGGATCAGTTACTCCTAAAAAAAAACTCGTTTCCTCGCGAGAACGCGCGAAAAGCCTGATCCTGGCGGGTAAAGTCCGGATAGGTGATGAAGTGGCAGACAAGCCCGGACGCATGTGTGATGAAGAGTGTCCAGTTAGAGTTATTGAAGACATCCATCCTTACGCCAGTCGTGGCGGACTAAAACTAGAACACGCCCTCAAAGAATTTGAAATTTCACTTCCCGGAAAAACGGCAGTGGACCTTGGAGCCTCAACAGGAGGATTTACCGACTGCATGATCCAACATGGCATTGAAAAAGTGTTCGCAGTTGATGTGGGTTATGGTCAGCTCGACTGGAAACTTCAAAGCGATGCAAGAGTCATTTCCCTAGACCGCAAAAACGCACGCGACCTCAAGCCAGAGGAAATTGGAGAACAGGTCGACCTAGTGGTGATAGATGTTTCCTTTATTTCACTAAAGCTGGTGATTCCCCCGGCACTAAGTGTCCTGAAACCCGGAGGTGATCTTATAGCACTGGTAAAGCCGCAGTTTGAAGTGGGAAAAGCTGAAGTGGAAAACAAAGGCATCATCAAAGACCCGCAAAAACACCTCAAAGTACTCCGGGAACTTTTCGCATTTTTGGCGGAGAAAAAATGGCCCATGGTCAACCTCACCACTTCCCCGATCACAGGCCAAAAAGGCAACCGCGAATTTCTTATTCATTGCTCCGACCATGGTACAGAAATCGACAGGGAGCGAATTGAGGAAAAGGTTCTGCGATAGAGCAAAGTGATCGGCGGGTTATTTTCAATATTTTAGGGAATAAAATGAGTGCATTTCTACTCTTAAGACACTATGTAGGGTATGGTTCATTGAAGATACTTGACAAAAGAGCTGTTTTCTATATATTCCCAGTTATCTAATAAAGTTCTATGCGGAAGATCTAATGTTTTCGAGAATAGTTGCTACATTTCTGTTTTTATGTGTGATGGGTTTCTGGTCGTCCAGTGCCGTTGCTGGGATGCATGAGCACCATCATGGTCAGCATGGGAAATTAGAGCAGGTCGTTTCTCCATTTGATAAAAAACAGGATGTTCAATCAAAGCACTGTGCCCTCAAAAATCACGCCCATTATAGTTATTGTCCGCATGACTTATTGAGTCCTTCTGCAAAAGGATTCAAGATAGCTTCCGATTGTGGTGGCAAATCATCAGGAACCGTTCCAACCAGTACCTCAACAGGTAAAAACCTTTTTACCTTGTCTGTGTTTAACGAAATGCCTGTTTTATACTTCTCTCAAAATATAGCAGGAATACTCCCTTCGTATAGTTTTCAGTTCGCTGATTCTTTAGATCCGCCCCCTCGTTTTATCTAATTAAATCCCAATAGTTTTACATTTTGAAGTAGGCCGTGTGTGCGGTTACGTCTGCGTTTGTAGTTTGCGTGCGGCTACGCTTGCTTTTACATAAAAATTAAAGGAGGAATAACCATGCTTGTGAGTGATATGGCTGTTTGCGATCAACATAGAAATATTACAGCAGAATGTTTTTATTGTGATTTGACTGAAGAAAAATTTTGGAAAGAAAAATATTTCAAAATGCTAAAGCAACATATGGCTACGGTTAAAGAACTGTACGAACTGGAAAACATCAATGGGAGTAATGCGTAGGCTGATTTCTTTTGCGCATCGCAAAAATTGAGAAAAGCCTCGTTGAGCTAACAGTACTAATTAAGGTATTTAATTTTGATAAAAGTAGATTTTATAAACCAGGTTTCTGAGCGGACGACTTTGAATAAAAAAGAATCTGCTTTGGCGGTTAATGCTTTCATATCCAGTATTATTACTTCATTGGCAAATGGAGAAAAAGTTATGATAGGAGGGTTTGGTAGCTTTCGCATCAAGCTAAGGAAGGCCAGAGTTTCTTGCAACCCCAGAACTGGGAAAAGAAATATTACCCCTCCAAAAAGAGTGCCTTGTTTCAAAACTGGCAAGGAATTGCAACAGATGGTGGATTATGACAAGTCCACAGCAGTCAATGAATTTAACAAAAGTGAAAAAGGAGGAAATTGAAACAATCAATGTAGTTACTGTAGAGGATGCGGTCCGCTACCTTCCTAGTATGGAAATTCGTCGCAGATACATTGGCGATCCCAATGGAGTTATATCGATGCGAGGGAATGGAAATTTTCAGACTGCACGTCATATGCTTTTTGTCGATGGTTTTCCATTACACAGTATGCTGCGTACCCGATGGAATGGTGCTCCTCAATGGAATTTTGTGGCACCAGATGAAATAGGTTCCATCAATGTCACTTTTGGTCCATTTTCTCCCAAACACAGCGGTAATGCCATGGGTGGGGTGATTGATATTGTGACTCGGCAACAAAAATCCGGGTCGCAATTTTGACGGTTTTCTGCAACAATTCAAACGAATCGAGATTTGTTTCCAGTTCAGATGAAAGTTCCTTAATAATGAGCGATAGAATCCACGGAGTCACCTTTTTATTGAAATTAGCCAAATAAGGCTACTGGTTTAAGAAATAATTTAGGCCTGCACAGAACCCGGATAACTTTAAGGATGTTAATCTTCTAACCAATAAACCTTAAAAGCCAACGCTTTTTGAGTTTATTTTTGAAGAAATACTCCTTTTGTTAAAAAGCGTGCAAATTTGAGAATATTAGGCTATAAAATATATAAGCAATTAAAACAAATAGTTATCTTTAGCAAGCAACGCGCTCTCAAAAAGAGACTCATGTCCGGTAAAATAGCCACTACGGGCATTTCAAACGGAGAATAAAGCAATGCACAGGCTTGTCTTATTACGTCACGGTCAAAGTCAATGGAACCTTGAGAACAGATTTACCGGATGGAAGGATGTAGACCTCACCACACAGGGAGTGGAGGAGGCTGGAAACGCGGGAAAACTATTAAAAGAACAGGGTTACAGCTTTGATGTGGCCTACACATCAGTTCTCAAGCGGGCGATACGGACATTATGGATTGTTATGGATAATATGGATTTAATGTGGATTCCTGTACACCGGTCCTGGAAGCTCAACGAGCGGCATTACGGGGCTTTGCAGGGACTCAACAAGCAGGAGACAGCGGCTAAACACGG